>Ga0116152_10000013_pt1 | contig 132693 bp, 127 predicted proteins | sample AD_UKC119_MetaG_FD_89894 | JGI IMG/M metagenome (GOLD analysis project Ga0116152, IMG submission 89894) | Active sludge microbial communities of municipal wastewater-treating anaerobic digesters from Hong Kong - AD_UKC119_MetaG | ecosystem: Engineered > Bioreactor > Anaerobic > Digestate...
AACATGAACGACTGGAATTTCATTTACAGTCGCTAAATTGAAATCATCTTCACCATAGGCAGGTGCGATATGGACTATGCCGGTACCAGATTCAGTCGTGACAAAATCAGCTGACCAAATTTTGTGCACATTGCCTCCCCTGTCCGCAAAAAGTGGTTCGTACGACTTGCCTATTAAATCTTTGCCTTTGATATCGCGAATAACTTTGTATTCCATAGCGTTATGTTTCTCATCAGTCAACACACCGCCCAATGTAGCTTTTGCCAATATAAATTGGTCATTGCCAACTTCAACTTCGACATAAGTTATATCTTTATTTATAGCCAGAGCCGTATTACCGGGGAGCGTCCAAGGCGTGGTCGTCCAAGCCAACAAATAAGTCGGCTTATACCAATCATTATTAAATATAATAAATTCAACGCTGTCGTCGTTTGAATCCGAAAACTGGTTACATAGCTCAATTATCCTGTTCTCTATATCTTTAGAAATACCTTTTTTATAAATCAATTTCTCGACCGATGAGTCAGAATGTTTGAAATTAAACACTATTTCTTGACCATTTATATACTCATTCCAAAAACCAGGCTTTAATTTTTCGGTTACTAGTTTCTCATATTGATTTAGCTTTTTTTCAGGAATTATTAACTTATAGTTTCCACTTTTGCTCTTTTTACTAATATCTAGACCTAGTTTCTTTAAATCACAATCGATATTATCAACACCCATCAAATAGCTTTTTGGTTCTTCGACTAGTTTGAATTTTACATAAACGCTAGGGTCGGTAACTTCGATGTAGGCACCGGCATCCATCGTGACTTCGGCTTTGGAAAGCGGTGTCGCCCATTTGGTGTCATACATTAGAACCCGCTCACCTTCGTAAATTTTTCCTTTTTCGTATAATGTTTTAAAAGCCCACCAAACAGACTCCATATATTTTTTGTCCATGGTTTTATAGGCACCCTTGAAATCTACCCAACGCCCAATGCGATCGATAGTATCTTCCCATAAATCACCTGTCGCCACCATACTTTCTCGAGCAGTCGTAATATAATCCGCCAAACTAATTTTCGTTCCGATATCATGCCTGTCAGTAATGCCAAGTTTTTTCTCTACGAAATTTTCTGCTGGCAATCCATGACAATCCCAACCCCAAACACGTTCAACATATTTGCCTTTCATAGTTTGATAGCGAGGAATCACGTCTTTAACAACACTAGACAATAAAGTACCATGATGAGGAATGCCAGTTATAAATGGTGGGCCATCATAAAATACATATCCGTTATCTTTCGAACGAATTTCCAACGACTTTTTAAATGTTTTTTTCTTTTTCCAACTTATTGATAAATCTTTTTCATATTCAATTGCCCGACGTCGAGTGTTTGATTTAAACTTCATAACTGTCTCCTTTTAAAAAATAAAAAATCTCTTTTTAGTTACTGGAATCCTTCGACTTCGCTCAGGACGGTACCATCCAGTTTCTAAAAAGAGATTCTTTTTAGCACTTATTTTTCAGTCTTTCGTGCTGATGACGTTGGGTTCTATTTTTCAACCAAAAGGTTTGAATTTCTTCCCAAGGCATTCGTGGTTGATAGCCACTCATCCGCAATGGAACGCCATTATTTATTATATACTCTAATAAAATGCTTAGCAACAAATTTATTAATTGGTACGGTATAATATTTTTTTAACTAAGTATAAAAACTAATTTCCATGATTGTTGGCATCGGTAAACCTGGCCAAGTTTGTTGCATAATACCATTATCAGTTAAAGAAATTACGGTTGGGTATTGAACAATGCCATATGTTTGGCAAAAATGAATGCCTTCTGGCGTGTCAGGGTTTACTTCTTCGATTTTGTGACCAGTTTGATGCTCGAAATCACGTAAATAACTGGTTACTTCTCTAGTATAATCAGTATTATTTTTATATATTACTAATAATCTCATGTCTTATTTTTACTTTTTAATTTTTTACCACGACGTTCTTCTAAAATTTTCACAAAATCATCGAGAGTTTTAAATTTGTGATAGACACTCGCAAAACGCACGTATGCAACTTCATTTCTCATGGCTAGTTCGTCCAATACTATATCGCCAATTTGTTTTGAGGTCACTTCATTTTCACTTACTGCATAAATATCATCTTCGATCTTTGAAATCATCTCTTCAACAATTACTTCAGAACTAAAAAATTTACCGACAGATCGCTTTATTGCCGTAGCTAATTTATCACGATCAAATAATTCTCTAACGCCGTCTTTTTTGATTACTGCTAGATTTGGTTTTTCAATTCTTTCGTATGTCGTGAATCTTTTTCCGTCGGGAGTTTCCCGTCGTCTACGAATAGTAATGCCATCACCAACTTCACGTGATTCTATGACACGACTTTCACCAATCGCATACTTTTTCATTAAAAACTAATCTTCCTTTTGGTCTTCAGGTTTTTTGTCTTTTTTACGACGCCTCAAGAAAGCCGGCATATCATATTCGTCATCTTCATTGTTTGGTCGTTCCCAGATATTTCCCTGTTCCTCATCATTTAGTATCGTTTTTGATGATTCGTTGTCGTGATCGAGATTCATATCTATATCCCCCACAGTTTCATCGGTCAATTTTGAATCGGCATTTTCAGAAATTTTTTCATCTGAATTAGAGTTTTGATTATGAAAATAAGCTGAATCGAAACCTGTTGCGATAACTGTAATAATCAATTCATCTTCTATTTCTGGCTTGATATTTGCACCGAATATAATATTTGCATCCGGAGACACGGCACTGGTTATTATTTCAGCAGCCTCTTGAATTTCACTCATACTCATGTCATATCCACCAGTAACATTAAACAAAACGCCTCTTGCCCCATCAATCGAAACTTCAATGAGTGGCGATTCAATTGCTTGTTGAGCTGCCTGAGATGCCCTGTTATCACCACTTGCACGACCGATACCCATCAAGGCTGAACCTGCATTACTCATAATGGCACGAACATCAGCGAAATCGAGATTAATCAGTCCATGTTCAGTAATAAGTTCTGATATACCCTGAACACCTTGTCTTAAAACATCATCAGCAATTTTAAACGTTTCTAACAAGGGGGTCCTTCTATCTATCGTCTGGAGTAGACGATCATTCGGAATCGTGATTAAGGTATCAACATTACGACCTAATTGAGCTATTGCCCATTCAGCATTTTGACGACGTTTTTCTCCCTCAAAGCTAAAAGGTTTCGTGGCTACGCCAACAACTAATACTCCAAGTTCCTTGGCAATTTCTGCAACTACATATCCTGCTCCACTACCAGTTCCACCACCAGCACCTAAAGTAACAAAAGCCATGTCCGCACCTGTAAGAGCTTCTCGAATTTTATCTCTTGATTCATTTGCAGCAGCCTCACCGACTGATGGATCCGCCCCAGCACCAAGACCACTTGTAGTATTACTACCAAGATGAATTTTTGTATCAGCTTTGCTATTATGCAAAGCTTGTGCGTCGGTATTCATAGCAACGAATTGAACACCAGCAAGACCGGCATCTTTCATTCTATTTATAGCCGAGCCACCGGCACCACCTACGCCAACTACTTTAATACTGGCGAATGTTTGTATATCGGTTGGTATTACTTCAGCCATTACTTATTATTTCTCCGCTTTCTTATTCATTATCCAGTATAGCATCTTAGTATTAAAATCTATGTCTTAAAACGATTAATAAGCCTAATTAGAATATTTTCTCTATCTGATGAAGCTTTTTTTGTCTTATTTTTACTACTTCTTTTTGTTACTCCTCCAGTATCAGCATCTATTAGCATAAGGCCGACAGCTGTCGCAAATTGAGACTTTTCAATATCATCCGCTACGCCACCATAACCTGATGGTTTGCCAATACGAACAGCTAGATTTAATGATTCTTTAGCATATTCGGCTATACCTTTTAATTGTGCAGTTCCACCTGTAAGTACTACTCCGCTTGGTAATTTACCTGCTCTTCCAGCTCTTTTCAGTTCTTTATTGACTGCCTCAAAAATTTCTTCTAAGCGGGCCTCAACAATCTCATCGATTTCCGATATTTTAAAATCAAAACTTTCATCATTAACCTTAATATTAACAGAGCCTGATTCATGTCTAGAAACAGCCGAGGCATGTTCTATTTTTATTTTTTCGGCAATTTCCGGATCTGTTCTAAGACCAATTGCAAGATCGTTAGTAATATTAACACCGCCTAATGGAATTACGGCGGAAAACTGCAAATCACCTTCTTCATAAATAGCAATATTCGTCGTTGCCCCTCCGATATCAATCAGAGCTACGCCATTTTCAATTTGGTTTTCGTTCAAGACAGCACGAGCCGCCGCAATACCTGCAACGGTTACAGAACGTGGAAAAACTTTTGCAATTTCGGAAGTTTTTTGCAAATTAGAAAGGTACGGAACCAGTACCGACACAACGTGTGCATCTATTTCTAAACGCGTTCCTGTCATCCCGATTGGATTTTTAATATCCTGGCCATCCAGTTTATAACTATGTGGAACTACTTCTAGTATTTCTCGATTAGCTGGTACTTTTCCTAAAGTAGCCACCTCTTCGATTCTGGCAATATCTTCTTGGTTAATTTCGTGATTAGGACTGCCGACAGCAATCATACCATCTGCATGAGTACTTAAAATATGAGAGCCATTTATACTGATAGCTGCCGCATCAATTTGATAGCCACTCATTCTTTCGGCTTCACCTAAGGCTTCATCAATTGCTTGAGCCGGACCAGATAAGTTAATTACCACGCCTTTTCGCATACCACTATTGGGAGTAATGCCGACTCCAACTACTGTAGGTATTCCTGTTGAATTATCAATATGACCAACTACGCATCGAACATTAGTCGTGCCAATATCAATTCCAACCGCATATTTATTGGATGTTTCTTGCATAATATGAGTATACCATATCGCTTATGTGTTTATTTGACTAGAAAAATATAGAGCTTCTAGATTAAATAATTATTAATTAAAAATCCATTTGAGGTGACGTTTCATCAGTAATAGTATAAGATAAACCATTTACATTAGTTTCAGTAAGGCTAAAACTATCACGATCTGCAGTGTACTCTGAAAAACTATTATTAGCACTGGCCTTCAGACAGTAGTTTGTATCTGCGGTCGGAGCAGTCGGGCAATTACTACTATCCAAGGCAATTGGATAAGAGCGATAAGTCGATTTATATAAAACTAATTTTTTCTTAGCACCGTCCAAATCGGACTGCAAAGATATTTCTATAGCCTTATTAGTCATTCCAAGATACGAGACAGCTGTAATAGTAACAAGAATACCTATAATTACTATGACTATTATCAATTCAAGAAGGGAAAAACCAAAATTTTTATTATTTTTTAAAATAACACGACTTCTTTCGAAATTTATTTTTTTATTATTCATTTCGAGTAAATCTCCTCGAATTATAATTTACTTAAACTGCATCTAATTACTCTATTCTAACATGAGCATTATGATATGACAAAAAACACAAAATAGATGTGTAGCACTATAATTTCGTCAATATTTCGTAACCATTTTCAGTAATTAAGACTGTATGCTCAAAGTGAGATGACAGACTACCGTCGCGAGTTTTGATAGTCCAGCCATCACTATCAGTTACGATTGATTCGCCACCTAAAGTAGCCATTGGTTCAATTGCAATCGTGTTCCCAGGTATTAGTAATTTACCGGTTCCTCTAATTCCATAGTTTGGAATCTCTGGTGGTTGTTGCATATTCTTGCCAATACCGTGACCAACAAGTTCTCTTATTATTCCTAGTTTGCCTTCTTGAAGCACTTTTTCTACAGCCGAACCAATATCTCCAGTACGTACCGATCCTTTTATAACATCTATTCCAGCATATAAACTGCGTTCCGTTACAGACAAGAGATGTTTTTTTGCTCCTTCAGGGTTTTCACCAACAACCATAGTAAAAGCACTATCAGTCTTCATGCCTTTGTAGGTGATTACTAGATCAAAACTGACAACATCACCTTTTTCAAACACATAATCTGTCGGAATACTATGAACAATCTGGTCATTAGTCGATACGCAAATCACACTTGGAAAGTTCACTTCAGGAGTTTTATAAGTAGCAATAGCACCAAGTGCCTTGATTTCACGCTCAACCCAAGAGTCAGCATCGATTTCAGTCATACCCACTTCGACATACTTTTTTAAATCATTTAAAATTGTTGCTAAAATCTTTCCACATTCACGCATGGCATTGATTTCATCATTAGTCTTTAATGGTTGAACACTATTTACAATAGATTGCATTTTACTAACTCCCCTGTAATTCTGTCATGTACTTCTTCGATTGATCCCTGCCCGTCTATATGAACAATTTTTATATTATGTTGGCGATAGTAATCCAACATAGAATCAATTTCCTTATCGTATTTTTCCAAACGATTATTAATAACAATTGGCGTATCGTCAATACGTCCTCTGATTTTTAGACGCCTCAACAACTCGTCTTTTGCTACGTCTAAAACAAATACTATATCTATCGGTCGTTTATGAATTGGATAACTGTCGATAAGAAATTTTGCTTCCTCAATATTTCTAGTGAAGCCATCAATAATTATATTGGCATAATCGGTAGCTTTGTTGATAGCCTTTCCAACTAAATCATTAACCTTTTCATAAGGCACTAACTCACCATTGGCAATTGATTTTAGAATCTCTGGATTTTTCGTTTCTCTTAATAAATCTCCAGCAGAAATCCATTGCCAACCCAATTTTTTGGCTAACAGTCTCCCTTGCGTACTTTTACCAGCACCTGCTGGACCAAAAAATACAATCATTACAAAACACCCCTATTTATTTAAAGCTTCTTTTGCAAGTCTAGCTATAATTGCACCATCAGCAGAATTACCAAGCTCTTTTTTAACCGCTCCAATGACTTGTCCGATTTGACTTATTTCTAAAACGTTAAGTTCGCTAATAATTCGATTTATTACAATGATCAAATCATTTTCTGATAATTGTTCGGGCAGATATTCGATTAACACTTGAGCTTCCGAGCGTTCTTTTTCTGCAATTTCTAGTCGTCCAGCATCTTCGTAAATATTCGCACTCTCTTGGCGTTTTTTTACTTCTTTTGAGATAACTTGCTCAATTTCGCTATCGTCTAACCCATTTTCCCGCTTATTATTAGCTATTTCTTGATTTAATATTGAAGCCTTAAGACTTTTTAAGACTTCTGCTCTAAAACGATTGCCGCCCAACAAGGCGGCCTTTATATCGTCATTTATTTTTTCTTTAAGGGCCACTTTATCGAAGCCCCATTCGAGTTTTGTCGAGCTTATCAGCTTTTCTTTCTTTTCGAACTATCGCCTTTGCTCTACGCTCAGTTTTAGAAATTGATTTGGAAAATCGCATCGAAGTTTTTGCTTTAGCGATAACACCACTTTGTAAAACTTTACGGTTAAAACGACGAATAATATTTTCATTCGCCTCTCGTTCATCTTTACGTGTTACTTGTACCATATAGTGATGTATTGTAACAGAGAAGACCGCGGTATGCAACATCTATCCAAGATATTTATTTATTTAAAAATAATTTTTAACGGGTTTTAATCGTTTTCAACTTCTAAATATTCAATGTAGCCTTCTATCGTCTTGTTACCTTGCCATTCATTAATCGACAAACTATAACAAATCGTTACCCTCTGCCCTATTTCTACAAAAAAATGTTCTGGAGCCGAAAAAGCCAAAAAACTCATCTTTTTCCCATCATAGTCTTGTAAATCAAGTTTTATATGTTGAGATTCAGACCCCATCTTACGTCTATTTATAACTAACAAGTCTTTGCTCTTCAATAACGGGCAAGGATTTCCATGACCAAACGGCTCTAATAGTTTTATCATCTCAAATAATTTTTCATCTATTTCGTGCAAATTCACTGTTACGTCTTCAATCGGTAACAATAAGCTAACCTGTTCTATCAATCCAAGATTTTTATAAAAATAATTGACTCTTTTTCTGAATTCAGAAATTTTATCAGTAGGTAGAGTAACACCAGCTGCAAGTTTATGACCGCCACCCGCAATAATTAAGTCACCGCTGTATTCAATTGCCTCAACAGCACTAAAATCGCCAAAACTACGAGCTGATCCCTTAGACTCAACTCCCATTTCTTGAAAAATATATACGGGTTTTTTATATCTTTCTAAAATTTTCGAAGCTACAATCCCAATTATTCCGTGGCTCCAGTTACTATCACTCAAGACCAGTACATCATCTTTAGAATATTTTTCAGCTTGAATAATAGCTTCTTTTAATATTCTTAATTGCTCGTCGCGTCTTAGTCTGTTCATTTCTTCTAATATTTGAGCTTTCTCAAAAGCGTCCGTTAAATCTTGTGTCATTAGCATATCTAAAGCATATTGAGCCGTTTCTAACCTACCTGCAGCATTCATTCTCGGACCCAAAACAAATCCCAACGAATGAGAATTTATTGATTCGTTCTCAATTCTATTGATAGAAAGTAAAGCTCTAAGCCCTGGACGTCTTTTTTTAGACAAAACCCTAAGGCCCCAATAAACAAATATTCTATTTTCATCTATCAACGGAACAATATCACAAACAGTTCCAAGAGCAACCAAATCAAGGAGCCATTTCTCTTGTCCAAAGGGTAATACTAAACCCTTTGAATGACTTGTACTTAACTTAACCTGTATTGCTTGGACTAGTTTAAATACTACACCAACACCTGCCAACTCTTTAAAGGGATACTTGCTATCAGATCTATGAGGATTTACCAAAGCAACTGCCGGTGGTAAGTCGTCAGAGATTTCATGGTGATCAGTAACGATAACCTCAAGGCCTAGCTCATTCGCCTTCTTAATTTCTGCATGACTTCGACTTCCACAATCAACAGTAATAATTAATTTCGTACCATCTAGAGCAATTTTTTTAATCGCATCATCATTTAGACCATAGCCCTCGATAAAACGACTTGGCATAAAAAAATAAACATTTTTAAATCCAAACTTTTTCAAGGACTCATACAACAGTGTTGTCGCCGTCAATCCATCGATATCATAATCTCCATAGATTGTAATCTTTTCATCTATTTTTCTAGCTTTAATTAGCCTATCAACTGCTATCTTCATATCAGGAAGTAAAAAAGGATCATGCAATTTTGAATAGTCAGGATTTAAAAAAGACTCACTAGATTCGATACCTATACCTCTAGAGGCTAATATTTTTTCAAAAATCGTCATTATTATAAATCAGATGAAGAACGTTTCGGTCTACCAGCAGATTGTTGTGATTTAATTACTATACCCTGTAGCTCTTTAAAAATTGGAAACTGTTTATTAGTATAATAAATTTTCGTATTACCTTGTTTTTCACTAGATAAAAAGCCCACTTTTTCCAATCTTTTAAGTTCTCGTTGAATATTGCCTGGATCTTCTTTAATGAGCTTCGCAAGACCTCTAACATGAGTACGAAAATCAGGATATTTAGCATACACAACTACAATTTTTCGTCGCACTCTTGATGTAATAAAAACGTCTAACATAATCTCCCTTAAACCAATATTTCCTTATAGTTACCTCTATCGTAACACAATCTTACAACATTAAGCAACTGTAAATTAGTGCCAATTCAAAATTATTTGGTTAATTTTTTCAATCGTTTTTTCATGAGACGGGACATCGTAATGTTCATAATAGTGATTAGTACCCATATAATTCTCTCTTGTTGATAATATATGAAGCTCGTCAGCTAATACGTGGACTTTATCGACTGCCTGGACGCTCGCCACTGGTGATGCAATTACTAATTTTTTTATTCTAATTGGCTTCAAAAATTCGATAGCAACATTCACAGACATTGCGGTATCAAGACCTTCAGTAACAAGAATTATTACTCTATCTCTTAACATATCGTTTTTAATTATTCCGCCATCACCCAATAATCTGTTAATTTTCTGAAAGGCAACCCTTTTCTGATCTTCTAGATAACCATGAAACTCACTAGTATATTCTTCGATTTCACCAGCAGAAAAAAGTCCATTATAGGTAAAATTTCCATTTTGTGAGACGCTACCAAAAACCAAACCTTCACCAGGTATATCAATATTTTCCATAAGTAACATTGTCAAAACACAATGAAGTGAACGTGCAATCTGCTCACCAATAACAACAGCCCCATCACTCAGTGCTACGACAACGCAATCTTCATAACGATATTTATCGTAAAGATCTTTAGCTAAAATTTGTCCAGCACTTTGACGACTTTCGAAATACATATAATTAGTTTAGCAGTATAATATATGTAATGCACTATTATGAGGTGGCTCCAAATCAGATCGTCCGTACAGGTAGCGGATATTTTACATATTATTCAAAAAAAATGTTATTAATAGGACAAATTGTCCTAATTGAAGTCGGCAAAAGAAATATGGTCGGAGTTGTGATAAAAAAGGTAAATCAACCAAATTATGATACAAAACCAATAATATCTTTATTAGAAGAATCTCCCATTCCATCGCAACTTATAGAACTTGCTTTATGGATTTCAAATTATTATGTAACGCCACTTGCATTAGTAATACAAACAATTTTACCCAACGGAATTCAAAAAACACGTCGAATTGAGTCAACAACGATAAAAATAGCGAAAAGAAAACGAACAAATATTTTATTCAATGATGAACAATTGTCAGCATTAAGCACTTTGGATAAATATTGTGATGGCACTTTTTTATTACAAGGAGTAACGGGTTCTGGTAAAACTGAAGTATATATCGAGGCAACAAAAAAAGCAATAAAAAATAATCAATCAGTGATAATTATTGTCCCAGAAATTGCATTAACCTCTCAAATTATTTCTGAATTTTCAAATCATTTCAACGACCTACTGCTAACTCATTCAGCCATGAGAGAAGCTAATCGTCATTTAGTATGGCGAGATGCTTTGAATAGTAATAGTCCAAAAATTGTGATTGGTCCACGTTCAGCCCTATTCACTCCTTTGAAAAATATAGGTCTTATCGTTATTGATGAAGCTCATGAGCCTAGCTTAAAACAAGAACAGTCTCCTCGATATTCCGCACTTAGGGTTGCAACCATGTTAGGACGTTTCCATAAATCGAAAGTTATTTTTGGGACTGCTACCCCAAACATCGTCGATCGTTATTTGGCTGAGAAATCAAATCGTCCATTGCTTAGGCTAAATAAACCAGCTCGTAAAAATACCGTTAAGCCCTTAATTGAATTGATTGATATGAAAAATAACAAAAATGAAAATTTTAAAAAACATCATTTTTTGTCTGATAAATTATTAGAACAAATCGAATTATCATTAAAGCTGAAAAAACAAACTCTTATCTTTCATAATAAAAGAGGTAGTACTACCAATACTCTATGTAAAGAATGTGGCTGGACTGCAGAGTGTCTAAAGTGTCATCTGCCGCTGTCATTACATATCGATAAGCACAAGTTATTGTGTCATATTTGTGGTTTTAATAGTGAAGTAATGTCATCATGCGAGGTATGTAATAGTACAGATATTATTCATAAAGGGATTGGCACGAAATTAATTGAGTCGGAACTTAAGAAATTTTTTCCAAACGCAATTATCGCTAGATTTGACAGTGACAATAAAAACGATGATTCCTTGAATACAAAATACAAAGAAATTTATGAAGGAAAAATAGATATAATTATTGGTACTCAAATAGTCGCCAAGGGATTAGATTTACCAAAATTAAGGACAGTCGGAGTAATTCAGGCCGATAGCGGTTTATCATTGCCTGACTATTCATCAAGTGAAAGAACTTTTCAATTACTGTCTCAAGTAGTAGGTCGAGTTGGAAGATGTAAACAAAAGGATTACGTGATTATTCAGTCGTATCTACCTAAACATTTTAGTATTGCTTGTGGCATATTACAGGATTACGAAACTTTTTATAAAAACACTTTAAAAGAACGTATTAGAGGAAATTTCCCACCAATATGTTATTTATTAAAATTAACTTGTTCCTATAAAACTGAAGTAGTAGCAATAAGAAATTCAAAAAAATTATTTGAAGCATTGAAATCTAAAGTAGAAAATAATGTTCAGATCTTTGGACCCACTCCTGCATTTTATGAAAGACAATATAATAACTATAGGTGGCAATTAGTATTAAAAAGTTCTAGACGTGAAAATTTAAGCAAAATAATAAAATATATTCCTACTAAAAATTGGCAATATGAACTCGACCCTACTAGCTTACTATAATCACCTCTGATATAATTATAAATTGATGAAAAAAGAAGATATAATTACCTTACCGAATCCTAGATTACGTGAAAGGTCAAAAAAAGTACAAATAATAACTCCTGAAATCGAACAGTTAATCGAAGATATGATTTCAGTTTCATTAGATTGGGAAGATTCCAGACCGCATGAAATTAGTGCCGCACTTGCTGCCGCACAAATAAATCGACCTGAGAGAGTTATAATTATTCGAAATAATCTTGACGATAAATCAGTAAGAGAATTCACTGCTCTAATTAATCCTGAAATCATAAAATTTGAGGGCGAAATTATTGAAGATTATGAAGGCTGCCTTAGTGTTCCAAATAGTATTTATGGAATGATTCCTCGCCATTCAAAAATTAAAATTAAGGCAATGGATATTAAAGGAAATAAAGTACGTATCAAAGCTGACGGTTTTTTAGCTAGAATACTTCAACATGAAATTGACCATACTAACGGTATAGTATTTATTGACCACATCAAAAATAATGAAAATGCTTTTTATAAATTAAATAAAAAAGGTGAACTAAAACCATTAAATTATGATAAAGACATCAGAGAAAATAGTATTCTTTGGTAGTGGACCTGTCGCCACTGCTTCGTTGGATTATATATCCAACTTTTTTGAGATAGAAGCTGTAATTACAAAAACTAATCCTACTCATCATAAACACACGGCACCAGTTGAAGAATTTGCCAAAAAAAATAAAAATGAAATTTTTTTTGTTAATAATAAAAATGAACTTGATGATCTGGTTCAAGAAAAAAATTTCAAAAGTAAAATTGGAATTATTGTTGATTTTGGAATTATCGTATCACAAAAAACTATAGATTCTTTTCCACTAGGAATTATAAATAGTCATTTCAGTTTACTACCGCAATGGCGTGGTGCCGATCCAATCACCTTTTCAATATTATCAGGGCAAGAAAAAACTGGCGTAAGTATAATGCTGATTGAACCAGAACTAGATACTGGCAAATTAATTAAACAAAAGAGTTTACATATTGATTCCAAAGAAACAATTATAAGTCTAACAAATAAATTGATTAATCTAAGCAATGAATTACTTGTTGAATATTTACCAAAATATTTGAATGGAGAAGTTAAACCACGACAACAACCCCACCCTAATCGTGCCACATATTCTCGAAAATTAACAAAGGATGACGGAATAATTGATTGGAAAAAACCTGCTGATTTACTAGAAAGAGAAATTCGTGCTTATATAGGTTGGCCAAAAAGTCGTGCAAATTTACTCGGAGTAGAAATTATAATTACAAGTTCTCACGTTACCGAAAATCCTGAGGATAAACTAGATGTATTGTGTGGTGATAAAAAATATTTATCAATTGATGAATTAATCGCACCAAGCGGAAGAAAAATGCAAGCATTAGATTTTATCAATGGCTATCTTGCTAATAAAAATATTTAATTCCCTAGAATAGTGTTTTTATTTTCAACAACTTCTCGTTTTATTTCATCAAGAACTTGGGATACGACATTGCGATAATCTGGCCGATTTTTTTCTAACCATTTTGTAGCAACGTATTCGGATTTTAGTACAAAATCGTTTGCTGGTAACCCACTTTTTGTTAAAAATTTTACAAAATTTTCTTCTGTTTGATAATTTGGAATATTTTTTTCAAGCCACGAATCAACTGCTTCTTCGTTACGATCAATTATTGATTCAAATTCATTCAACTGGTCGTTGCTCATTCCTTCAGATAATCTATTACCGACTCTTAATTCGAGTTCATTATATATGTGTTGCAAAAAGGGCTTTTTTTGTTCCTCTGGTAATTCGCCCAACCCTAAATCTTCTAAAAATTTTTCATCCAATTCAAACATTTTATTCCCCCTTGAAATTGTCTGTGGTTATTCTAACATAAAACTTATTATATATCTCGATTGATATTATTTTAAAGTTCGTTTTACTAGTTCACGCGTAAAGAATTCTAGCTTATCACCCTCTTCAATGATTAATTTTTTTTCTGTTTTTAAGGAAAGACCACACATTTCACCTTCAAAAACTTCCTTTGCTTCTTGTTGTTGTCTTTGTACCTTATTTACTTTTACTTCACCTATCTGTTCTTTGCCGTTTGTTGTGCGTCTAATAACCCTCGCCAGTAATCCTGATGAAATTTTGCCCTTAGTTACTTCACCTCCGGTAATAATTTCATCACGAAGAGTTCTAAATACACCTTTTATAATTAAATTACCAACTTCTATTTCTTTTACTTCAGGAGATAATATTTCTTCCATTGAAGATCGAGCATCATCTAATAATTTATATATGACATCAAATATTCTAATTTGGATTTTATTACGCGTTGCCATCTGCTTCACGGCATTCGACATATTTATGTTAAATCCATAAATTATAGTATTTTGATCAATCGCTAATCGAATATCACTTTCATTAATATCGCCAACTCCACTATTAATAATATTAAGAGTAATTTCTCCTTGAGTGTCAATAATTTTTAGACTATTCACGACTGAAGTTAACGAGCCTTGTACATCGGCTTTAACTATAACGTTTAGTTCTTGAGACTCGCTTTTTTGACTCATCATTTTTAGTAAATCAGAGCCGGTAATATTTGTACTTGCAGCGTTTTTTTCCATCTCCATTTTAGCAATCGAAGTCTGATGGCGAGCCTCTTTTTCATTACTTACAACGATAAAGGAGTTGCCAAATTTTGGTAATTCTTTGAAACCAGTTACCGTCACTGGAGTTGATGGACCAGCTTCTTTCAAAGTTTTACCATTAAAATCCAATAATGTACGCACTTTTCCATATACAGTTCCAGCCACAAAACTATGACCAGGCTTTAATATTCCGTGTTGAATTAGAATACCTACTACTGGACCGCGACCAACTTCCATATGCGATTCAATCACTAAACCTTCGGCCGGAGTATTTATGTCAGCCCTTAATTCTTCCATATCAGCAATCAATAAGACCATGTCTAATAATTTATCAACATTTTGACCAGTCTTAGCACTTATTTCAATCATTATAGTATCGCCGCCCCATTCCTCAGGGTTTAAACCATAGTCAGTAGCTAACTGAGCTTTAACCCTAGCAGGATCAGCACCTGGGCGATCAATTTTATTAATAGCAACAATTATTTTCGCATTCGCTGATTTAGCAAATTGAATTGCCTCTGCTGTTTGAGGTTTTACTCCATCATCAGCTGCAACAACAATAATTACTAGGTCGGTTAAAGCTGCACCATGTTGCCTAAGGGATGCAAAAGCTTCATGACCTGGCGTATCCAATAAAGTGATTGACTGACCTTTATGTACGGTCTGGTATGCACTAATATATTGAGTAATACCACCAGCCTCGCCTTCAGCAACTTTAGTTTTTAATATCGCATCCAGTAAAGTAGTTTTTCCATGGTCTACATGACCCATAACAGCCACAATCGGTGGCCTTGGTGTTGCTAAATTTGAAAGTTCGTGCTCTTTTCTTTCAGCAAATATTGCTTTTTCTTTTTTCTTAAGCTCAACATCAGACAAGCCAAGTTCTTCAACGATAATCACAGCCGTTTCAAAATCAATGCGTTGATTAATTGTTGCCATAATCCCATTTTTAAACAATTCCCCAATTAACTTTGTAACTGGCAGATTGAGCTTTTCGGCAAGTTCCCCTACTGTAATGGAGTCGGCAACTAGTATGACTTTCTCAGACATTATCGTAAGCTCCTTTCTGCCCTGATTCTGGGCTTGATTAATTTTCTATTTCTTCGATTTTGTTTTCCCTGTTAAACTAAGTGAAATTTTGTGATTTTCTTTATCTACTTCTAAGACAACAAATTCTTTTCGTTCGTTTAAAGTAAATACTTTTTCAGGATCAGCTTCATCACTCTCGCCAAGTTCACTAACATGAATCAATGCTTCGACTGCTGGACTAATTTGCACAAATGCACCAAAAGGTGTGATTCGAGTTACGGTTCCTTCAACCTTTTCACCTGTTTTGAATTGATCAACTTCTTTCATCCAAGGATCTTCGATTAGTTGCTTAATACTTAAGCTTAGTCGATCTTTATCAATAGCGATAATTTTTGCTTCAATAGTTTCACCGACTTTCACATAATCAGATGGATTATTCACTCTCTCCCAACTAATTTCACTAATGTGAACTAGTCCTTCGATACCATCAACATTCACAAATACTCCAAAGTCAACCACTCCTGTTACTATAGACTTAACCACATCTCCAACAGCTAGTTTTTCGAATCTAGCTACAAGTCCGTCTCTGATGGCTTCTTTCTCGCTAAAAATTAATTTATTAGATTTGCGATCACAATCTAAAATTCTAACTGACAACTTTTTACCAATTAGAGAATTTAATCGTTGCAATATCTCGTCCTTGTCATTGCTTCCAACTCTTGGGTAATGTTCAGCAGAAAGTTGAGAAACTGGCAAAAATCCACGAGCTCCGTCATATTCAACTAATAAACCTCCCCTATTAGCATCATATGGTGAGACCTCAATAATTTCTCCGGATTCCATTTTAGCCAATACTTCGTCCCAACCTCTATCCTTTGCAGCCTTGCGTAATGAAAGTAAAGAATAACCGTTATCTAACTCGGTATCAACAACACTAGCAATAACTTCATCACCTATTTCAAGATTTCGATAGAAACCTACTTCCCTTCTTGGCACCATTCCTATTCCATGCACACCTAAATCAACTAAGACTTCGTGTTTTCGAATAGAAAGAATAGAACCAGTTACTGATTCTCCTTGTGTAAATTGCTTAACGTTATCATTTTCGCTAGCAAGTAATTCGTCCATTGTTACGGCTTTTGCCATATTAGTCTTTTTAAGACTCCTTCCTTATTTTTTTGAGACAAAACTTAAAACAGTTCACCCCAAATATGGCCTTATTTTACCTCATATACGAGCTAAAGTCAAAATAAGCATCTATATTTTTCGATATGAGCAAAATATATTTGCCAATATGAATGTAGATAAAAATATTCCAGCTATCTTTATTAGATTGACATCAGCACCTGTCTGTGGCAATTCCGACGTACCAGTCATAGGAGCACTAACCGTATTATTGTCGGAATTACTATCGGTACTTTTATTAGTATCATATAAATCTTTAGAATTAGAATTATCAGATTCAGTATTATTTTTTTGTTCTGATTCTTCTTGTTTCTCTAATTCTGCAATTACTTGTTCTTTTCGAGCCTGTTCACCACGTTGTTTAACTAAATAAATTCCACCAATTAATAGAAATGATAAGACGACTCCAATAACTACAAAATTAACAATCGAACCACCCCTATATGTTCGTTGTGATTTGTTCATTTACTACCTCTCTTATAATATGATATTATTATGCATCAATTTTGATAAAAAGGCAATATCACTTGATGGAAATGTCTATGATAAACTAATAAATATGATAATTGCAATTGACACAGGTGGAACAAAAACGCTCATAACAAGTTTTAATAATGGAGGAATACCAAGTACTCAGATTAAATTTTTTACTCCTCAAAAACCACAAGACTACGTAGAATTAGTTATTAAAAATATAGAAATAAATTATATTGATCAAAAAATTGATGCAATTATTATTGCGGTACCAGGTACTATCGATGGAAACAACACCATCATATGGTGCCCAAATCTACCAGAGTGGGCTGGATTTAATATTTCTGAATTACTAAGTCAATCAATAAAGAACGTACCAATATACATTGAGAATGATGCCAAGTTAGCTGGTCTTTATCAAGCAAAAATTATAAATCCAATACCAAATCAACTACTTTATGTAACTATTAGTACAGGAATTGGTACAGGAATTATTACCGAAGGTCACATTAATCGAGAGCTAAGAAACAGTGAAGGCGGAAGGGCTCTAATTGAATATGATGAAAAACTTCAAGAATGGCAAAAATTTGCCTCAGGCAAGTCTTTTTACGAAACTTATGGAAAATACGTCAAAGATATAGAAGACGAAGAAACTCTTAAAGACATTGCACATCGTATAAGTTTGGGATTTTTGGAATTAATCCCAACTCTTCAACCGGACGTAATCGTAATTGGTGGTAGTGTCGGTACCTATTTTGAAAAATATATTCATCATCTTAAAAATATTTTAGATAATAAGCTACCGTCCCATATAGTTTGTCCCCCATTAATACAAGCAAAAAACTCTGAACAAGCTGTAATCTATGGATGTTATTATTATGCAATCGATAACAAAATTACTATTACGACTTAAAAGTGATTTTCCACAATACATTTTCGAATCAGGAAAAGATTTTATTTGGTCGCCTTCAAAAAATACTATTTATTATAACAAGCAGAATAAAGACGGCTCTGTATTTTTATTACACGAACTTTCACACGCACTACTAGACCACGTTAATTACGAAAGCGACGTGTTACTTATTGCTATGGAAAGACAAGCTTGGGAAGAGACAAAAAGATTAAGTTTAATTTATAAAGTTTTCATAACTGATGAAATAATTCAATCTAATCTGGATAGCTATAGAGACTGGCTTCATTATCGTAGTTTATGTCCAAATTGTAATTCCGTTGGCATAGAAATAAGTAAATGTTTTTTTAAATGTATTGCTTGTAGCCATAAATGGAAAACTAACGAAGCTCGAACGTGTTATTTAAAAAGATATGATATAAGTAAATAAAAAAATACACGCTAAAGCATGTATTTTTTTATTTATTAGTGCAAAAAATTATTTTGATTCAACTATTTTTTTGCGACGACTAATACGACCGCCTTTTGCACCAGCAACGCGAGCTAATTCAGGATTAGCGGCAAAACCACCAGTGTGACCGTTTTTTCCACCTTTTGCGCCAATTTTTGCGTAAAATTCTGGATCACGAGCCAAATTTTTTGCAGCAGCTTTTCTGCCACCTTCTTTTGTACCTGCCATATTTTTCTCCCTTACCTTTACGGCTAATTAAAAAGATTCTCATATTAATACTAGCTATTTTGCACAATATTAAACATGAAAACCCTCATTTATAACTCACACATGATATGTGTACGTACACAATAATACCATAGCTTATGCTTCTTGTCAATATATACATAAGGACTTTTTATTATATTGATACTGTTGCATTTATACAACTGGTGCTATATACTTACATAAGTGGATTATAAAATTCACTGGCACCTGTTTCGAATCCAAAATAGATTCTGATAGTAAAACGACCAAAACTGCGATATTGGTCGTTTTTTTATACTTCGTAAAATATCAAGACATCCCTTTTATTCTTTTACTTACACTAGATGCATTAAAAGATTAGTGCTATAAAATTAGCAAAAATAAGATTAGATATGATAAAATTTACTCAGGGAAACCTACAAAAATAAAAACAATCATAAATAATTTTTTAAAACTTCCAATATGGGAAAAAGTCCCTATTGTTTATATTTTATTTATAATATTAGTATCAGTACTAGCATCAATTAGTACAAAGCAAGTCGACTTTTCATATTCAAAAGATAACTGTGTAAGACAGCTAATATTATTACCAGACCAAAGCAAATTGAATGATGATTTTTTTTCTATAAAAGCCGATGGTTATGTAAAAATATTAAATTTAAAATTATTCTCCACCAAAGCATGTTTTTTTACAAAACAAGCACCATTAGTCGGTACTCACAAAATTGGTATTTCGTTGCTTGGATCAAATGTTTTTAAAAAGAATTTTAAGATTTCTGTTCCCGAACCACCAACTATAAATGCAAGTGTTTTTAATAAACCAATTTCGACATCAAAACCAATCAAGTTTAATATAAGTAATGTAGATAAAATATTTGATTATAAATTTATAGTTGATTCAAAAATAGTCAATTGCCCATTAAAAGACACTAGCTTATATTGCGATATTAAAGATATTAAATTATCTCAAGGTAAAATATATAATGCAGAATTAATTCGTAGTTTTAGTAATAAAAAAGTTGCAACAATTATAAAAACACCAATTAAGATGATTGAAGCTACAAGAGTTACTAATTCGTCCATAATTCAAAATGAAATAATATATGATAAACCAAAAATATTCACTTTCGAATTTAATAAAACCATTATTAGTGGAGATGTTAAATTAGAAAAAATTTCTAATGACAAAAAAAGAATTGGAGTTATTTCTAAATTCGAAATATCTGATAATAAAATTATCGCCAATGTTGAAAACGATCTAGATAGGGACTCTTTATACGAACTTACAATTCAAAATATTGAATCGATAGATGGAAGCATTTTAGACGAAGATTATGTATTAAGTTTTAAAATATCTGATGGACCAAATTTAAAAAATATAAACATCAATAATTATGGGATACCACTATCGGATACGATCGTGTTAACATTCGATCAAGAAATTTCGAATAATCAAAATGTTAATCAATTCGTTTCTGCAAGTGGAATACCAAACAATATTTGGAAAAACAAAAACCAAATATTTATAAATTATTCTAACGCACCGTCTTGTGCTGATATTAATATATCTGTCAAATCTGGAATAATTAGTAATTTCGATATAGCACAAAAAGATCCTTGGTCATTTTCGACTAGGACAATTTGTCATAAAAAAATTGATATTGGAAAATCTACAGATGGTCTTCCAATATTAGCTTATAGTTTTGGAAATGGGGAAAATACAATTTTATACATTGCAGGAATTCATGGAAATGAAATTAGCGGAAAATATTTAATGGACTCGTGGATCGATGAATTAGAAAAGAATATTAATAACATACCTTCTGACAAAAAATTAATAATAATCCCTGCTATCAACCCCGATGGAATAGCGTCAAATAAACGCAATAATTATAATAATGTTGATCTTAATCGAAACTTTGATACCAACGATTGGCAAACCGATATATTTTCTCCATCAAATCAATTAATTACTGGTGGCGGAGGTCCATTACCAATGTCCGAAATAGAAACTCAAATCATTGCGAGTTTCATAATACAGTATCAACCTCGACTAACATTACTTTTTCATTCATCAGCCAATTTACTACTTGCAAATGAAGCTGGTGATTCAATTACTTATGCCGAAACATATAGTAATCTGAGTGGTTATAGAAATACTACATTCGAATCTAATTCTTTTAATTATATTATTACTGGAACTCTCGAAGGTTGGATGAGCGAGAAATTAAATTTGCCTACTGTATTAATTGAATTGTCCAGCTCGACAGATTCTGAATTTTCTAAAAACAAAAATGCATTATGGTCTATGACAAAATTTTAAAAAAGAAAAGAACCATCCTTTTTCGGATGGTTCTTTTATAATTCGGCACCGTGCTAGTTTCCCGCTTTTGGCAGTATAATCGCCGCTACTGGGCTTGACTTCTGTGTTCGGAATGAGAACAGGTATTTCCCCAGTGCCATGGGCACCGAATTGGGTGGTAGATTCTACTAGCCTACCAACTTATCGATGTCCAAATTAATAGACACGGTCTCCGTCTTTGCTATTCAGCGAACGACGAATGGATGTAAAATTTCTAAAATTGACGTTTTAATTGATGATTATCACCAATTACTAGTTAAGTCTGTCTGCAATTTTGCAGAAATCAAGAGCTAAACCTAAAAAATAGGTTTGTCTCATGATTCATAAAAAGGCGATGGGACTATTAGTACACTTCAGCTCCATATGTTGCCATACTTCCACCTTGTGCCTATCAAACTGATAATCTTTCAGTGTCCTCATAGGGAAATCTTATCTTGAAGTTAGTTTCGTGCTTAATATGCTTTCAGCGCTTATCTATTCCGAACATAGCTACTCGACAATGCAGCAGGTGGCCACAATCGATACACCAGAGGTTCGTCCGCCCCGGTCCTCTCGTACTAAGGGTGGATCTTCTCAAATTTCCTAGCGTCCGTACCGGATATAAACCGAACTGTCTCACGACGTTCTGAACCCAGCTCGCGTACCATTTTAATCGGCGAACAGCCGAACCCTTGGAAGGTACTCCCCCTCCAGGATATGATGAGCCGACATCGAGGTGCCAAACCGCGCCGTCTATGTGAACTATTGGGCGCGATAAGCCTGTTATCCCCAGGGTAACTTTTATCCGTGTGCGCTGTCGATCCCACATTCATGTACATAAATGTACGTACAGCGGATCACTTGCTCCTACTTTCGTATCTGTTTGGGATGTACCCCTCACAGTCAAGCTGGCTTATGCGCATACACTATCACTACGATTTCCATACGTAGTTAGCCAACCTTTGAACGCCTCCGCTACTCTTTAGGAGGCAACCGCCCCAGTTAAACTACCCACCATACACGGTCCCGTTGCCGGATAACGGCAACGGTTAGATCCAAGTCACAACAAGGGTGGTATTTCATATTTCGCCTCCACGAACACTTGCGTATCCGCTTCAAAGGCTCCCACCTATTCTACACATGTTGTAACCTAGAACAATGTAAAGCTGTAGTAAAGCTCCATGGGGTCTTCTCGTCCTGGTACGGACAGACGGCATCTTTACCGCCAATGCACTTTCACCGAGTCCTACGCTGAGACAGTGCCCACATGATTACTCCATTCGTGCGGGTCAGAACTTACCTGACAAGGAATTTCGCTACCTTAGGACGGTTATAGTTACCGCCGCCGTTCACCGGGGCTTCAGTTCACACCGTAAAGCGTTCCCCTTAACCTTCCGGCACTGGGCAGGAGTCAGCCCCTATACATCTTCTTTCGAATTAGCAGAGACCTGTGTTTTTGATAAACAGTTCCGTGGGCTCTTTAGCTGCGGCCCCTCACCATTATTGGTGTGAGGAGTCCGCGTCTGTCTCAGTAAAAAATCGTTAATTTAAAAGGTTATACTCATTTCACTGAGAAAACGCGGCTCTCACCAAAATGGTGAGGGGCAGACCTTATCCCGAAGTTACGGTCGCTGTATTGCCGAGTTCCTTAGCGAAGGTTCTCTCGTAAGCCTGAGTCTACTCGACTCGAGCACCTGTGTTGGTTTGCGGTACGGGCGGATAAAATCACGCGTACATCTGCTTTTCTAGCCAGTGCTTTCACCAAAATCGTCACTCCGAAGAATAACTTTCACTCCCTATGTGTTTCCACTAGGTTGGACGGATACATACCATGAATCCGCTTTGACTAATTCACCGTGAACAGTGTACAAATTTTAACCGGTTCAGGAATATTAACCTGATGTCCATCGCCTACGCTATGCGCCTCGGCTTAGGCCCGACTAACCCTGAGATGATTACCATAGCTCAGGAAACCTTGCTCTTACGGCCGACAGGATTCTCACCTGTCTTATGGTTACTCATTCCAGCATTCTCACTTCCTACCGCTCCACCCAATTTTCCAATTGAGCTTCACTGCTGATAGGAACGCTCCTCTACCACGCAGTATTTGGAACAAAACCTACAATTTTTCTAATTCAACTTCTAATTATTTATGTTGGTTGCGGTAGGGGGACCCCATACACAACAAGCCATAGAATAACTAAAAGAAATATTATATCTATTATCGCAATTACAATGATAGACTTTCGCGAAAATTGCTTTGCCATCTTTTAATATTATCATATTAAAAAATTGCAATAATAAGCTTTGTTCCAAATACTGCATCCATGTCTTCGGTAATATACTTAGCCCCGTTACATTTTCCACGCAAAATCTCTTGACTAGTGAGCTGTTACGCACTCTTTAAATGAATGGCTGCTTCTAAGCCAACATCCTAGCTGTTTAAGAAATTTCACCTTGTTTCCCACTTAGTATATATTTAGGGACCTTAGACGATGGTCTGGGCTGTTTCCCTTTTGAGCGCCGAGCTTAGCCCCGACGTTCTAACTGCCATGATACAACTGTACGGTATTCGTAGTTTGTTAAGGGTAAGTACCCTTGCGGGCCTCAGTCCTTTACAGAGCTCTACCCCCGCCAGTCATTAACATAACGCTAGCCCTAAAGCTATTTCGAGGAGAACCAGCTATCTCCGAGTTCGATTGGCATTTCACCTCTAACCACAAATCATCCGAGCACTTTACTGCGTGCGGCGGTTCGGTCCTTCACGGCATGTTACTGTCGCTTCAACCTGTTCATGGTTAGGTCACCCGGTTTCGGGTCTAATCCCAAGTACTTTCGGCACCTTCACACTGGACAAAATAAATCTGTAAATACAAACTATTTTGCTCAGTGCGAAGGTGCCAACGCCCTATTCAGGCTCGCTTTCACTGTGGCTCCGTCAATTGACTTAACCTTGCACTTGAAATTAACTCGCTGGATCGTTCTACAAAAAGCACGCCGTCACCCGTATAAATACAGGCTCCGACTCCTTGTAAGCATACAATTTCAGGATCTATTTCACTCCCCTCCCGGGGTTCTTTTCACCTTTCCATCACTGTACTAGTTCACTATCGATCGTATATTATATTTAGCCTTGGCAGGTGGTCCTGCCGGATTCAAACAGGGTTTCTCGTGCCCCGTCCTACTCGAGAAAACACATATAAGGTCAGCGTCGTTTTCGCATACGCGACTTTCACGCTCTTTGGTTAGTCATTCAAACTATTCCGCTAACCACGCTAATTTTTTCCTTACTAGCTATTTTCAGTTCGCTATCGCAAGTCAGAAAACTAAAGTAAACTTTAGCCATCTGACTTGGTCTTGTGTAAACTCACAACCCCTTATATATATTCGTCTGAAAACTTATTCACCTGGAAAATTCCAGGCAAAAATGTATAAGGTTTGGACTATTCCAGTTTCGCTCGCCACTACTCCCAGAATCATTATTTATTCTCTTTTCCTTGACCTACTAAGATGTTTCAGTTCAGTCAGTTCCCGTCAAATCTCCTATTTTATTCAGAGACAGATAACTAGTTATAAATCTAGTTGGGTTCCCCCATTCGGACATTCCCGGATCAAAGCTTGTTGACAGCTCCCCGAGACTTTTCGCAGTCTTCCACGTCCTTCATCGGTAATATACGTCTAGGCATCCATTGTATGCTCTTGAGTACCTTTTTATGCATTGACTTAACTAGTAATTGGCAACAAACATGCTGATAATTACTAAGCCATCAATCTTTAAAAATTTTCTTACATCCAAATTTTTAAATGGCTTGCGTCTCAAAAGCTTACCAAACGGTTTACTTTTATCTTGAGCGCAAATCTCACAACATCTCGCTTATGCGATGTAATTTTATCTGCGTTCAAGATTGAAAACTCAATCTATCGTACCACTCGCCTCGCCAACCGTCCAGTGGTAAATTGTTGTATTTTTGGCTATAAAAAACACCTCTTAACGATTTGTTTAATACCAATCGCCAGAGGTTAATTCGCAACAAAGCGAAGAACATACGCTAACTTCTACTTACTATACTAGTTTGATGCATTATTTGCAATAGTTTTTGAGACTTTTTGATAATTCTATTATCATCTATAATATTCGAAAGTTTTAATATTATAATCTAAACATTTATAAATTATTGGTTTTTTATCCCAAAGAGCAAAATATCCTACTCCACTTTGTAATGCTAACCTACTACAAACTGTACAAAATGGATCACCAGAATCAGTAAAATTTTTATTATCATCAATACGCATAAAATATAGAGTTGACCCCTTAATTTTATCCGAGTTATTTTTCAATGCATCAATAATCGCATTCCATTCGGCATGAATACAGCAGGTCTTATCGTATTTTGGTTTTACTTCTATATTTAATTCCGTATCACAAAAACGTTGGGATTCTAATTCTAACGGTGGTGCATTAAATCCACAACCAATAATTTTTCCATCAACACTAACAATAACTGAGCCACATTTTGCACGACGACAAGTTGCTTTTTGAGCTTCAACCGCAGCTTTTTGAAAAAAGTGAACATGTTTTTTTGGCATGTATTAATAATAACTGACAAATATTTTATATATAAATTTTAATTAAAAACAACCCATAAATGGGTGTTCTAATTTTGGTGGGCGATGAGGGACTTGAACCTCCGACCTCGTCATTATCAGTGACGCGCTCTAACCAGCTGAGCTAATCGCCCTTAAAATATAAATGGTCTTGGTGGAGTAGAATAGACTTTCGCCTAGTCTACCCCGTATGAAAGGTGCTTATTGAGATAAAAGTCGGGGACATCGCCTTCGGCTCCTTCTCTCACTCGCTCATAAAAATACCTTCGGTGCTTTTCTTCGCTTCGTTCGTTTCGCCGAACCCCTTTTTGCTCCGCAAAAAATCGGGGTTCTCGGGACTCTGATGTTTCCACCAGAATGATTAGATAAATAAAATTATCTAATCATTCTGGTGGAGCGTCGGGGACTCGAACCCCGGACCCCCTGCTTGCAAAGCAGGTGCTCTAGCCAACTGAGCTAACGCCCCATGCACCACGAACACAAACTATTCTAGCGTAAATTATCCCTTATGGCAACAATTTATCATACATATTAGTGCTTATTTAGGCTATATAAATAATAAAGTAATATATAATTATTAATATAATATTTATATTTTATAAGTATTTACTTATTTTTTACTTAATTAATACTTATCAGGGTCCGACCCTGATAAGTATTAATTAAGTTTATTTTAATGTTAATTATATTTTATATTATGTTTATTACATTATTATTTGAAATTATTTATATTTTTACAATTTAATGATTATTTAAGGTACTAATAGTGTAGATTAACTCTTATAACAAAGAGTTAAAAAAATATTTTACTTAAAGTAATAGTACATAAAGATTAATATAGTATTAATTTATTAATAATTTATACTTATTTTTAATTTAAATAAATAACCCCTATTAAGGGATTATTTTTTAACAATTTAGTTGTGCAATCATCGTCAAGTCTACGTCGAGATTTTTCGGACTTAGTCATATCAAGGAAGAAAAAGATTTTTTTGCCTGAATTGATGTTTGATATAAATTAAATATTAGTTGCTAACTATCCGCAAGTTATTGAAGCGATTTTATTAGTCAGTGTATTTACGATTACGTTAACTGATTTTTCACTTGCGTATTGTGTACCAGTATTAAATACTCCAGTAACTACAATATTAGCCATATTGCCATTAAGTGTCACATCGCTATATTCCAAATGAGACGAAACCGGTATAGCTTGAATACAAAGTATCGGGTCAACCATAACAATGGTAGCACTTTCCCATTCGTCGGCCAATTCAGTAGTAATGTTTTTTTCGAACTCGGCACGGCCACTAGTCCAAGCCGATGCGTCACTGGATTTCATGGCATCAAAGTACTTGTCATAAGCACCCTTAATCAATAATAGAACGCCGACTTTGGTAATATCCGTATCAGTTTCAGTCGTCGAGTTATCCGTGCTTTGTGTTTTTGATGTATCAGTTTTAGTCTTTGAATCTTCGACTTTATTCATATACTGATTACTTGTTTTAGATATATATACATATACTAGAACGCCCAATAAGGCTATTACTAATACCACGATTAAAGCAATAACCGCACCAAAACCGTCTTGTCTCTTATTCATAATCCACCAATCTATTTGACATTATAAATATTACTTAATTTAAATATTACTCTTATTCTTATAAAAAATAAAGAAACCCAAATATAAACCAAAGCTCACACATTCTACAATAAGAAAATTGTATTCGTATGATTATTCAGGGTCAAACCATAATAAGCTTTTTTAAAGTTTATATTTTATATTAATTTAAAATAAACTAAAACACCCCCAGCTTTCGCTAGAGGTATCTCAGTTTTAACAATTTAGTTGTGCAATCATCGTCAAGTCTACGTCGAGATTTTTTTCGAACTTAGTCTTGTTCTTAGTAAACTAAGAACTGCGTTATTATGTAAGCTCATCATAACAACAAGACCGACCTAGCTTCAGCAATAGATTACTCGTATTGCTGGCATAACTCTCCCTAGAAAGGAGGTAATCCATCCGCACCTTCCGGTACGGATACCTTGTTACGACTTAACCCCAATCATCTCCCCCACCTTAGGCCGAATAATCGGACTTCGGGTGTTGGTGACTTTCATGGTTTGACGGGCGGTGTGTACAAGACCCGGGAACGTATTCACCGCAGCATGCTGATCTGCGATTACTAGCGATTCCGACTTCATGCAGGCGAGTTTCAGCCTACAATCCGAACTGGGACTGGTTTTGGTGCGGTTTGCTTCATCTCACGACTTCGCTGCGCATTGTACCAGCCATTGTAGCGCGTTTCTAGCCCAGGGCGTAAGGGAAATACTGACCTGACATCATCCCCTCCTTCCTCCCCGTTACCGGGGCAGTCCAAGTAGAAAAATACAACAACTTGCAAGGGTTGCGCTCGTTGATGGACTTAACCAAACATCTCACGACACGAGCTGACGACGGCCATGCATCACCTGTCACCGATCCAACTAAATGAAATTCTTCTTTCAAAGAACGGTTATCGGGATGTCAAGCCCTGGTAAGGTTTATCGTTTACCATCGAATTAAAGAACACGCTCCACCGCTTGTGCGGGTCCCCGTCAATTCCTTTATGTTTTAATCTTGCGATCGTACTCCACAGGCGGGATACTTAACGCGTTAGCTTCGCTACCGAAGGGGTCGATACCTCCGACAGCTAGTATCCATCGTTTACAGCGTGGACTACCCGGGTATCTAATCCGGTTCGCTCCCCACGCTTTCGTGCCTTAGTGTCAGAAATAGCCCAGTAACCTGCCTACGCCATTGGTGTTCCTTCTAATATCTACGGATTTCACTCCTACACTAGAAATTCCAGTTACCTCTGCTACTCTCGAGTTTCACAGTTCGAATAATATTCTACGTGGTTGAGCCACCAGATTTCACTATTCGCTTATAAAACCACCTACGCAACTCTTTACGCCCAGTCACTCCGGATAATGCTTGCACCCTACGTATGACCGCGGCTGCTGGCACGTAGTTAGCCGGTGCTTATTCATAAGTTACCGTCATATTCTTCACTTATAAAAGCAGTTTACGACCCGAAGGCCTTCATCCTGCACGCGGCGTTGCTCCATCAGGCTTTCGCCCATTGTGGAAGATTCCTCACTGCTGCCTCCCGTAGGAGTCTGGACCGTATCTCAGTTCCAGTCTGACTGATCATCCTCTCAGACCAGTTAATGATCGTAGACTTGGTGAGCCATTACCTCACCAACTATCTAATCATACGCAGGCCATTCCCAAAGCGGATAAATCCTTTAATCCGAAGACCATATGCGGTATTAGCCACCCTTTCGGGCGGTTATCCCTCACTTTGGGGTATGTTCCCACGCGTTACTCAGCCGTCCGCCGCTCGCCGGCACCCGAAGGTCCGTTGCCGCTCGACTTGCATGTGTTAGGCACGCCGCCAGCATTCATCCTGAGCCAGGATCAAACTCTCCATAAAAAATGCATCGAAAAACGATACAATTATACTCATAATAAACTGACGATGATTTGCACGACTAAATTGTCAAAGTTCATTTATCTGCCACAACTCCACGTTGCTTCATTAAACCAATTCTAAAAGATAGATTTAACGAACAGATTGTTTCTAATCATAACGCACAATTACCGTATTAGTCAATAGTAATATCTGTTTATATTGTTGCTAAAAAAACTACATAACCAACTAGTGCACCAAACAAGGCGCCACTAATTACCTCTGTTGGAGTATGTCCATTAGCAACACGAGGTAGTTTTATATTACTTTTTTGTTCTTTTATTATTTGATGAATCGCAGTGCCTTGCTCGCCAGACGAACGACGAACTTTCATAGAATCATACATTACTATCAATGCAAAAAGAGTAGCTAACCCAAAAATTCCAGATTCAACTCCATTATAAAGACCGATTGTTACCATCAATGCTACTGTAGTTGCACTGTGTGAACTTGGCATACCGCCAGACAAAAACAAATGAGAAAATAATCCTCTTTTTTCATTCTTAGTTAAACCAATTATATATTTTATAAAATGTGCACCAAACCAAGCTAATACAATCGAAAATATATATGGAGAAAAAATATCTTTTAGCATGTCTTAATTATACTTTATTTTCTTCATCTTCTTTGTCTTCCTTATCTTGTTCAGAAATTGAACCTATTGACGCTACTTTATCACCTTCACTAAGCCTCATGATCCTTACGCCTTGAGTCGTCCTTCCTAAAGTAGGAATATCTTTTAAGCCAACACGGATTGCTTGACCAACCGTAGAAATAACTAATATTTCTTTCGTATCTGGTATTAACGAATGAACGGTGACTATTGGACCAGTCTTACTTGATACTATAGCTACTTTTATGCCAACTCCTCCACGTTTGTGAGATGGGAAATTTGATACCAAAGTAGTTTTTCCATAGCCATTTTCACTTATAACCAATAGTTTTTGATTGTCATTCTCGACAATATCCATACCGACCACTTGATCGTTCGGTCGTAACCTAACACCTCGAACTCCTCTTGCAGAGCGACCCATAGGACGTGCATCTTTTTCGTTAAATCTTATCGCTTGACCTGCAGATGTAGATATAATGACGTCATTATCCCCATTTGTTTTTTGAATCCAACGCAATTCGTCTTTATCATCTAATTTAATAGCAATAAGTCCGTTTGTGCGAATATTAGCATATTCCTTAAATGGAGTTTTCTTCACTGTGCCTTTAGTGGTTGCCATAAATAGAAAACCGTCTTCGTTAGCATTTTTTTCATGACGAATAATCGAAGTTATTTTTTCTTCTGGCTGAAGTTGAAGTAAATTAACTGCAGCAATCCCTTTATTTACAAGACTTGATGCTGGTATTTCATATGCTTTCAATCTAAATATTCGACCACGATTCGTAAAAAATAATAAATAGTCGTGAGAACTGGCCGGAACTAATTGGTAAATAGCATCTTCAGCTTTTGTTGACATGCCTCGTTTACCTTTACCACCTCGATTCTGTCGATGATATTCACTTACAAGAGTTCTCTTAATATAATTTTCGGAAGTTAATATAATAACACTATCTTCTTCAGGAATTAGTTCTTCGTCGCTAAATTTTCCTAACTCATGATTTATAATTTTGCTTCGTCTTTTATCATTATATTTATTTTTCATTTCAATCAACTCATTTTTTATCAACTTTAAAATTTCTTTTTCATCCCCCAAAATTACTTCAAGTTTGGAAATGAGTTCTATTAATTCTTTTAATTCATTTTCAATAGATTCTCTTTCAAGACCAGTCAAACGTCTAAGTTGCATGGCCAAAATAGCTTTCGCTTGAATAGAAGATAATTTGAATTTATTAATTAAAGCTTCTTCAGCTTCTTCAAAAGTCTGACTTGCTCGTATAGTTTTTATAACCTCGTCGATATGATCAAGTGCAATTTTGTAACCTTCTAATATATGTGCTCGTTCTTTAGCTTTTTGTAATTCAAATTCAGTACGACGTCTTATTACAACCTGACGATGTTTGATATATTCACCTAATATTTCCTCAAGCCCCAATATTTTGGGTTGGATTCCATCAACTAGAGCGAGCATGTTGTAATGATAGCTAGTTTGAAGTGCTGTCAATTTATAAAGTTGATTTAATACTTTTTTTGGATAAGCATCTTTTTTGAGTTCAATTACAATGCGGACAACTCCTCTTGCACTCTCATCACGCAAATCGCTTATTGTTATTATTTTTTTATCTTTTACTAACTCGGCAATTCTTTCAATTAAAGTTGCCTTGTTAACTCCATATGGAATTTCCGTGACAATAATTTGGCTTCGACCCTTCTTCGTTTCTTCAATCGAAGCAACAGCCCTGATGATTACACTGCCACGACCAGTTTGATAAGCTTGCTTCATAGGCAATCCGCCATATACTATTGCACCCGTTGGAAAATCAGGACCTTTTACGAATTTTAATAAGTCATCCAAAGTAAATGATTCTGAATTGTCAATCATAAATACACAAGCATCGATTAATTCTCCGAGATTATGTGGAGGAATACTTGTAGCCATACCGACAGCAATACCTATCTGGCCATTTAATAATAGATTTGGTAATTTTGCCGGAAGTACAACAGGTTCAGTTTCTGAACCATCATAGTTATCGCGAAAGTCTACGGTATTTTTATCTAAATCAACGAGAAGTTCATTACCAGCTTTATCTAACCTAGCTTCAGTATAACGCTGAGCAGCAGCTGGATCACCATCCATTGAACCAAAGTTTCCCTGACCATCGACTAAGGTATATCGCATAGTCCAATCTTGGGCTAACCTTACCATTGAATCGTAAATTGCAGTATCTCCATGAGGATGATATTTTCCCATGACATCTCCCACTATACGAGCCGATTTGGTAAATTTCGTGCCTGGACGCATTCCTTGTTCGCCCATTGAATACAAAATTCGACGATGAACTGGCTTGAGACCATCACGAACATCAGGCAAGGCACGATCAACAATCACGCTCATTGAATAGCGTAGGAAGCTATCTTCCATAACATCTTCAACTGTTCTATCTTCTACAACACGTGAATGTGTTGGTATTATTACATCTTTTTCCTCAATCGTTGTATTTTCTTCATCTTTCATGATTATATATCTAACTCCTCTAGACTAATCGTTTTTGCACGACTCTGTATGAATGCTTTTCTTAAGTCCACCTGGTCACCCATTAATTTTGTAAATATTGCATCAGCTTTTTCAGCATCTTCAATTCTTACTTGAACCAATACTCGATTGTCAGGCTTCATTGTTGTATCCCATAATTGTTCAGCATCCATTTCACCAAGACCTTTATATCGTTGTAATAAAGTAATTCCTGCTTGCTTTGTTCTATCTGAGTCATCATCAATCTTGATACCTTTAGATTTACGATCAGCAATTAGCTTGTCAGTAATTGTTTCACGCTCTTCCTCGTCGTATGCATAATATTTCTTTGTTCCTGTACGCAATAAAAATAACGGAGGCTTAGCAAGATATATATATCCACCTTCGACGACTTCACACATGTATCTAAAAAAGAATGTTAATAGAAGGGTTGCGATATGGCTTCCATCAACGTCAGCATCAGTCATAATTACGATTCGATGATATCTAAGTCCAGAAATATCAACTTGATCACCAAACCCAACTCCTATTGCTTTGATTAAACTTACTATTTCATTATTGCCCAATAGACGATCTAGTCTGGCTCGTTCAACATTTAATACTTTTCCTCGTAACGGTAAAATAGCCTGCGTTCTACTATCACGCCCAGACTTTGCCGAACCTCCTGCTGAATCCCCTTCTACTATATATAATTCTGATTCTGAAGGATCTTTACTCGAACAATCAGCTAACTTACCAGGTAGATTCAAGCCGTCAAGTACGCCTTTTCTCAAAACATTATCTCTAGCTGCACGAGCAGCTTTTCTTGCTCTTGCTGCCAAAAGTGATTTATTAACAATACCCTTAGCAATATTTGGATTTTCATCTAGGTAGTATGAAAAATACTCGTTCATTACTTGTTCGACATAGCGTCGAACCTCAGGATTACCTAGTTTATTTTTCGTCTGACCTTCAAATTGCGGATCAGGCAATTTAACGAGAATAGCTGCAGTTAACCCCTCACGTATATCATCTCCAGTCAAATTGTCTTCTTTCTCCTTCAATAAACCGCTTTTTCTTGCATAGTCATTTATGACCCTCGTTAAAGCTGATCGGAATCCAACTAGATGTGTGCCACCATCAATCGTAAGAACGTTATTTGCAAATGGCTTTACCGTTTCTACAAATGAATCATTATATTGAACGGCAATTTCCACCATCGAATCTTCGACCTGTTTTTCAACATAAAATATATTATCGCCTACGGTTTCTTTTCCGATATTCAAATGTTTAACATAGCTCTGAATACCGCCTTCAAAATAAAACGATTCTCTTTGCCCGGTTCTATCGTCTTTAACAGAAACATGCATCCCTTTTGTTAAATAGGCTTGATGCCTTAAATAATTTACGACCCATTTAAAATCAAAATCGACTGTTTCTTTAAAAATTTCAGGATCTGGATAAAAAATTATTGAAGTGCCATTTTCAATATCAGATTCACCTAAATTTTGCAATTCCTTTGTAGTAATACCCTTCTCAAATTCCATTCTATATAACTGTTTGTTTCTTGTAACCTCAGCTATAAAATGAGTAGAAAGAGCATTAACAACACTAGATCCAACACCATGTAACCCAGAAGAAACTTTATAGCCTCCTCCACCAAATTTACCGCCAGCATGCAAAATTGTTAATGCGGTTTCAAGAGAACTTTTGCCTGTTTTTGGATGAATATCTACAGGAATCCCTCGCCCATCATCATCTATTTTAACTCCGCCATCTGCCAGGATTGTGACACATAATTTTGTTGCATAACCAGCAATTGCTTCATCGACTGAGTTATCGGCGATTTCTTTTATTAAGTGGTGTAATCCCTCATAGCCCGTACTACCAATGTACATGCCTGGTCTTTTTCGGACAGGATCAAGACCCTCAAGTACTTGAATTTGGGAACTGTTATAAGAATTGTCGTATTTTTGTTTAGCCACTATTAACTCCCTCATCTGTTACAGAATATTCTAGCTATTTACAATGTCATCATTATAACGGATAATTTTTGTTCACTCAAGCTATTGCGTTGATTATAATAATTATGCTAAAGTATTGTATAAGAGGTAAGTAAAAACAAAAAATGTTCAAAAAGATAGTCTCTAATCTTCCGTTTAGCCCTGCTTTAGTTGGGCAATTAAGTTTTTATGCGAATAGGCTCCGTAAAGAAGAAGCAACCAGACGCCTGGGACTAATATTTATTATTTTTACACTAGTAATACAGTCGTTGGCAGTTTTTCAACCCCCCGAATCTGCTAATGCGTCCAGCCAATACGATATGGTCGAAGGAGGAATCACATCAATAAATGATTTCCTATATGCTTATGATAATAATGTAAAAAATTTACACGATGTAATGAATTATGTAGGAATAACTAGAAACGAAATAGCCTCAACCTCCTATGGTACTTTTGTAGTTGATAATACTATAAACTGGAGTTTTGCTTCACGTCTTTCTAGCGAACAAGGAGAACGCACCCATAATGTTTCTGATTCAAATGATAAATATATTACTACTATTTATTCTAGACCACTAAATATGTCGTATAATTCATCAGCAAGCTTAAATGCATGGATTGGAAATTCAAGTACAATCGGCTGGTTTGCAATATTACAATCTTGTGGAAATTTAGAAACAAAAAAATACCCAAGTGCACCAACTATAGAAAAGCAACCAGTAATAGAGACAGAAGTTGAAGAAGAAGAGATAGAAGAGGAAGAACCAATAAAACCAAAGAAATGTGCCGTAAAACCTTCAATACTGGCTAGTGATGAAGATTGCGTTTCTTGCCCTGGAGATGAATCATTATGGGCTTACGATTCAGATTGTAAACCAAAAATTGTAAAATCAAAAAAAGCAATTAACCTCACTCAGGGTTATTTAAACGCAACAAAAAATACAGCAAAATCTGGAGATAAAATAGCCTATACAATTACAATTAAGAACGAGGGTTTAGATTCTGAAACAGTAGGATTGAAAGATGATATAGCCGATATATTAGAGTACTCAAAACTTGATGATAATGGTGGTGGTTCATTAGATGCTACAAACAAAGTATTATCTTGGTCAAGTATTGCACTTGACCCAGGAGAAAAACAAACACGAACCTACGTGATAAAAGTATTAGACACGGTACCTGCTACCGCTAAGGGCTATAGTGATCCAACTTCTTATGATTGTGTTATGACAAACGTTTTCGGAAATTCAGTTAATATTCCTGTCGACTGCCCGACTCCAAAAATAGTTGAAAATATTTCTTCAGAATTACCTCAAACTGGACCGGGAGAAAATATTTTGTTTGCATGTATATTACTAGCTGTTGGAACATACTTCTTTATGAGAACACGTCAATTAGGTAAAGAAGTTAAAATAATACGTCATAATACTTGTGCAGGAACACTATAAAAAAGGTAAGAATATGGAAAATAATTCAGAGAACAATAAATTCGAAAAAACAGAAAATCCTGAGCTAATCAGCTCAGCCCTTGATCAATTAGAAAAAATTTCTAAGGAAAAAGAAAAGACATCAGAATTATCTCCAAGAGACACTGAATTATTAACTCAAGAAGCAGTCGAAAAAGAAGCAAGAAAAGAAGCACTCGAAGCAGTAAAATCAAAAGAAAATAAAGAAAGAAAGTTAAATAAATCCTCTTCGAAAAAAAATAATCGAAGTACCATCAATAAAAAAGAAAGAAATGCTAGTTATAAAAAAACGCTTAAACAGGTTCAAGTTGAACTTCCAGCTAGTAATAGAATTTTTAGTAAAATCATTCATTTACCTGCAGTAGAAAAAGCAAGTGATATTATCGGAGACACAATCGCAAGACCAAATGCCATTCTGTCAGGATCTTTTTTCGCTTTCGTTTTAACCCTAATCACCTATTTAACAGCAAAAAATATTGGTTATAGACTATCAGGTTTCGAAACGATCATTGCGTTTATTTTAGGTTGGCTGATTGGGATTATCTACGATTATTTCAAAGCAATGGTTACCGGCAAAAAAATGTAATTATCTTAGTTTAATATGAACTTCGTCATTAGAACTATTACTTCTTGTATGTAAGTGATTTTCATTTTTATTATTTATATCTTGTTTTTCTGACGAATTATCATTCATTTTTGATTCAGTCACAATTTGTTGTCTCTTAGATAACCAGCTATCTAGAAAAGATGATTTAGATATAGAACCAGTACTATTATTCTGACTCATTTTTTTCATCTGTTCTTGTTGAGCTTTTTTTGAAGCATCTAATCTAGCTTTTTTCGCAACATCACCAGCACCAAGTCTTTCGAATATTTCTTTTTCGACTTGAGATCTTGGGCTACCATATTTAGCTGCTGACAATTTCTTTAGTGCATTACGAAGTTCATTACTTGAGTTTCCCATTGGAGGAACTAATGACATACTAAAGGCAGCTGATGGCACCCCATTTATCATTACTGATGTTATTGTCTGAAAGTTAGGCAATTTCGTTAAATCTTCGGCATCAAAAGTCGGAGTGAACTTTTTCTGAAGTATTTCTGCATCTGTAATTCCAATTCTTCCACTTATTATAGTGCCAATATTGCCAATTATCGCTTCGCGAATATTATCAGATAGTTGTGTCATAAATTGATTAGCTAGTACCAAATTCAAACGGTATTTTCTTGCTTCTGATAATATTGTCTGAAAACTATCTGTTGCAAAATTTTGAAACTCATCAACATATAAGGTAAAATCTTCACGTTGCTCTTCTAATATATTCACTCTACCCATTGCAGCGACTTGAAACTTCATTACAAAAATCATTCCAAGTAGTTGAGAGTTTAACTCACCCGTTCGACCTTTTGATAAATTTACTAATAAAATTTTTCGATTATCCATTATTTCCCGAATATTAAAACCACTCTTTGTCTGACCGATAATATTTCGCATCATTTCGTTGGATAGAAAAGCACCAAACTTGCTGACAAACCACCCCAATACTTCAGATTTATTCGAATCGCTCGTTTGTGCCATTTCTTTATACCAAAAATCTAATACAGTTCTGTCAGTCACATACTTCATTTTTTCATCAGTAAAAGCTTGGTCATTAAATACTTGAGGGATATCAATAAAAGTTGAGCCGTTCGGATCACTCATTATTGTTAATGCTGCATTTCTAAACCAATGTTCATAACGAGGTCCGATGATGCCAGTATGTCCTGGATCATAAAGTCTATAGAGCATAGCGATTGCTTCCTGAATCAAAAAATCTCTTTGATCTTGGTTTTCGAATTCAAATAAATTTAACCCGATTGGATTTTCCATATCTCCAGGACTGAAATATACGACATCCTCTACTCTTTCTTTTGGAACCATCCCAAGTAATCTTTCGACAGAATCACCATGAGGATCAATAAATGCAAAACCACGACCATCCATCATGTCTTGAAATGCTAAGTTTTCAAGAAGCCCTGATTTTCCAGTTCCAGTCTGCCCTATGATATATGTATGTTTACGACGATCATTAGTGCTTAATCTTATTTGTTTTTTTGTTCCTCTAAATTCGTTATATCCAAGCAAAAAACCCTCTTCCATTATTTGTGTTGGGCCATCAACCTGCTTCGCCATCTGACGTTGAACTTGTGAGGTTGGTATATTGTGTTGATCTGGTAAATGAAATATCGTAGCAAGTTCAATACTATTTAAAATATTCTGGTTAATGGATTGAGGAAAAAATCTAAAAATATATGACGTAACCAATTCTTCGATATCTTTAGAAATACTAAACTTAAAACCATTATTAGTCATCGAATCAAACAATGAAAAAGCTGCAATAATATTTTTTAACAATGCCTGGGATCTTGTTGCACTATTAGATGAAACAATTACTCTTATTAAGGTCTCGTATCCAGGATGACGAGTTTTTTCCTCTATTGATTCAATTATCCCACGTTCTAATGATGATAATTGCTTATCCTCAGATTTAACTTCACTATATTCAGGTGGTTTCCATAAAGCTTCCATTAAATTTTTTGTTTTATATAAACTACCCTTGTCGCTTTTATCTTTTTTTATTTTATTTACCGTATATATGGAGTTTTTTATCCAACTTTCATTAGCTGGCCTAATCATAATTTGAACGACGGCACCATCATCACGCGTTGCTGTCGAAAGTGCATTCAATAAAGCTCGAGAAGCATCTCTTTTTGATTCTTGAAATGTCGCTATTGGATATACATAATTTTTCTTCAATGTAAATTCACCGCCTATTGTTCCGCTAATTTTTCCAGATTGACTGAATATATTTCTATCTTCAACCTCTTCTAATCTAGCCGTTGGATAAGCTGCGGCAACTGCCTGTTTTACTACTTCAATTAATACGACTGGAACAACAGCGTAATAATAAATTAGTCCCTCATGAGCTACTATCTCAAAAGATAAATGTCTTTGGCCATATACGCGACTTTTAAAACCTTTCGTGGCAGTACTCGAGATGATGTTATACATAACTTGTGCCTGCGATAGAATTTCTTCGGTTACGTCTCTTTCATCTCTACCGCTAGACTCTAAATCATCACTAGACGGTGGAATATGAATATGCAACGAGACCATCTTAAGACCTCGCTCATAGTTTTTAGCTTCTCTTAGTGTTTTTCTATACTGCATAAAAACAAATACAGAAACAATCGCCAATATAATTATTATAAAAATGGATGTGAGTATTAGCTTTAGCATACTAAATTATATAAATTATAGGCCTAGACAGAATCATCTGAGCCTAATTTCCTCCCGTAGCGTTTTTTAATATAATCCACTTGTAATTTACTTATCGATTCTTCCTGACGATAGGGATCTTCTTTAGTCTCGGCAACAATCTTTTTAGCTTTATCAACCCAATCTTTTTCAATTAAATCATCATCATTCGCAATTAACGGAGTATCATCGTTATCAATTATTGTATTTTCATCGTTAATAACAGGCTCGGGCAATGTTGCTACTATATTAGAGAAACTAGTCGTTGGTACACTATTTTCATAATTTTGTTCAAATTTTTCTGAGTTTTGCTGGATACCTTCTTTAAATGAAGGCTTGTCTGAAGTTCGTTCAACACTCTGTATGACAGTTGTTTCAATAGTCTTTTGTTCAAGACCTATATTTGGCTGTAACATTTCCGGCTTCATATCCGTAATTATAACACGTAAGCAAAGAGCTTATGTAAAAATAATGAATATTCATTGAACTCTTTTTGAAACATAAAGACAGCCAATTACAATAAACAAACATACAAGTAGAACACCATATATATTATTAGATCCAACGGATTGAAGAGCTATTAATAATATTGGAGCTGAAGCAATAATTGTTGAATAGTAGTAAGAATGTCTAAAAGATATTGCATTTGATGGCTTTTTAAAAATAAACACTAAAGACAGATGAGAAATAATTCTACTGATTGAATACAAAAAAAATGTCATTGCACCTAGCAATGACAAATACGCAAACAGAAATATGGCCAATATACCAAATGGTCCTGCTTCCGAAGGTGTTGTAGTATTTAGTAAATATATTAATAAACAGAGGCTTATTAATGTAATGATGATAATAATTCTTTTTATCATGTCATATACAACTATAGCATTGATGTAAAAGAGATAAAATAAGCCAGAGCGACAAGCTTAAAGTCCGGGTTGCAGCAAACGCCTCTATACATAATTATTTAGCGTGTGAACCTGCGGGCAACCTGTCGCTACAGGCTGTTTCTGACTGCTCCGAGATAACTCGGGGCAAACGTCCTTATACATTTCCTCGGTATAAAAGATACCGGTACTAATGTACGTGCATCACGCCTTTTGGCGGAGCATCGGTGACACCAGATTTCTATAAAAGTTTTATGTCTTGCAAGCACAAGCCATTAAATGATGTGATCTGCTGTCACCGAATACCTGCCAAAAGTCAGAATATATTTTAATTGTTAATGTGATTTATTGATTTGATTATTGTGTTTATGTTTGCTACTAAGGCATACTTAAACACTATCATATTTTTTGAGATAATTCAATATATTTCACTATTGCAATATGTTGTAATGAATACATTTATTAAATATATATTAAAATTTTAAGATATAAATATTTATAAACATACATATTGGTTGTTGTTATTATTACTTTTTATATAACGCTGATATTTTTACATCGAGCATTAGTCGTATAAAGTATCTTGATTTTTTAAGTTTTTTTTATTAATTAATTATATATTTTTTTATAAAAATTTAATCTATTTATAATACAATAATAAGTAATTAATAAATACTATTTGCCTACTTTTTAATGTTTTTATATGTTCTTTATAGCTATATAGTTTATTAATATCAATCAAATTTTTGTCTGAAAATACATGCTACATGATAGTATGATAGATTTTAACTTATACTAACACTATCACACGCTAACACATGCTCTTTTCATTTAAAGTATTGAATTATATGTTTACATGCATTTTCAATATTTATATATGTGTTTTTAATATTAACTAGATTAATACTCGAGAATATAAAATTGACTTTTCCACATATGTTAATACTAACTAAAAAATCTTTATTATTATTATTGACATGATCGCATAACCATCATATTATAGGGGTAGCTTCTGAATAAAAAAATTATACAGTAGCTCAAAAACAAAAAGAAATTAAAAACTCCACTTTAAAACAACCGTACCTCGCAGGCGGTTGTTTTTTTTATTTTATTATAGATCAAAAATACCCGCTAATTGCGGGTATGTCTTCAAATTGGTGGAGCTGCGGGGAATCGCACCCCGGTCCAAAAGGTAACCTGATATCCATCTACAAGCATAGTTTTATTTAAATTTACGACGATTGAAACTCAAAATAAAACAAAAAATATTTCAATTGTCGTGCAATAAAATTTCCTTATTTTAACCTTGCTCCCAGTTAAAACAGTAATCGACACAATATAACACCTCATTAGCTATGTCGAGTAAATAACGAGATGGCTTTGTTTATACCAAAGCGGTCGCTAATACTGGAGACTGAAATGTTTTAGCAAAATCAGAAACCAATGTTCTAGCTTTAGCAATAAATGTTGCAATTATTTGTACTTTACGTGTACTATCGACTTGCAAGATAACCTGTTAAAATCCTTCTGTCGAAAGCTATAGTCAGCCCCAACTTACTAAACAATAATAGCATAATTATGAAAAGTATACTACTATTTAAAATAATATTAATTTTTTTTTAAGATTGCATACATTAATAAATAATGATTAACTAATTAATATATGGTAGCTCGTGTTAAAACAATAGCCCCTATTGGGGTAGACGGATCAATTATAGACGTGGAGTGCGACAGTACTAATTCTTTACCATCTCTACAAATAGTTGGTCTGGGTAATAAAGCCATTGATGAGGCAAGAGAGCGTGTTAGAAGTGCTATAACGAATTCAATGCTAGAATTCCCTAAAAAACGAATTACTATCAATCTAGCACCTGCTGAACTACCAAAAGACGGCACCCATTACGATTTACCTATAGCACTAGCAATATTGTGCATAAGTGGTCAAATTCGACAACAAGAAATCGATGGGGCAGTTTTTGCTGGTGAAGTTGCTCTTGATGGTAGCTTACGACCAGTGAAGGGCATAATAAATATTGTCCAGACTGCCAAGCAAGTCGGAATAAAAAGGGTTTACATACCCATCGATAGCGTTAAGCAAGCCTGTTTAGTAAGCGACATCGAAATATTTGGTGTTAATTCAATTAAACAACTATATTTACACTTAAAAAATGAAGTAATATTAAAACCTTCTGTTCAGGATACTAATGTATCTTCAGAAAGATTATTATCTCATCCACTATTAGATGATATAAAGGGACAAGAAACTGCCAAACGAGCCTTGGTCATAGCCGCTGCAGGTCATCACAATATCTTGTTTTTAGGTTCTCCGGGAGCCGGTAAAACAATGTTGGCAAAAACCCTTACTAATCTATTACCAAAATTAACTCCAGAAGAATGCATTGAAGTTACAAAAATTCATAGTTTGGCCAAAAATTCTACAGAAGATATAGTAATAGATAGACCATTCATATCACCACACCATACAGCAAGCCAAACATCAATTATTGGTGGTGGAAATTATGCCAAGCCTGGAGAAATTAGCTTAGCCCACACAGGTGTATTATTCCTAGATGAAATACCTGAATTTCCCCGTTCAGTGCTAGAGTCGTTAAGGCAACCCCTGGAGGATAAAAAGATATCAATTAGTAGAGCAAAAGCACACATTTCTTATCCAGCAGATTTTATGCTCGTTGCTACAATGAACCCCTGCCCTTGCGGATATTTCGGAGACAACAAAAAAGAATGTACATGTACGTACAACCAAATATCATCTTATCAAAATAAACTATCAGGACCTTTAATGGATCGAATAGACTTGATAGTAAATGTTTCTCGAGTGCCAAATGAAGCCTTATTAAGCGAAATATCGTTGAATAATCATCAACACATTACAGCGATAAATGTAATCAGTAAAGCAATTATTGCACAAAATAATCGATATAATAGTAGCTTAACTTACAACTCTTCTTTAACCAATAGAAGTATCAATAAACATGCAAGATTATCAAATGAGGCTAAAGATTTTTTAACAAAAGCTTCCAATAGACTCGGTCTAACGGCTCGTGGATATTTCAAAATAATCAAAATTGCCCGAACAATCGCTGATCTAGCAAGTGAAGTTGATATAAAAACTGAACATATTAGTGAAGCTTTACAATATCGCAAACAACAGGCTTGAACAATTACTCTACATCTGATAGAATAGCTATCGAGTAAATGCTCAGAGTTTTATAAAAAGTAAGGAGAATAAAAATCAGTAGTTCTATCCGTATAAACCAAGAAATCCGTGCTGAAAATTTGCGTGTCATTGGTTCTGAAGGTAATCAGCTAGGAATAATGAGTCGTAATGATGCATTAAAAATTGCAGAAGAAGCCGGAGTTGATCTGATAGAAATTTCTCCAAACGCAAACCCTCCTGTTGCAAAAGTTGTTGACTGGGGAAAATACCAGTACCAAAAAATGAAAGAGCAACAAAAGAACAGAAAACAAAATAAGACAGCTGAGCTGAAACAAATGCGCTTGGGACTAAAAATCGGGTCAAATGATTTGGAAATCAAACTTCGCAAGATTCGTGAATTTCTCTCAAATGGGCATAAAGTAAAAATAATATTATTCTTTAGAGGAAGAGAGATAGCTCATCAAGAATTAGGCTTTGAAATGATGAATAAAATCACACATCAGCTTGAAAACGATGCAATATTAGAACAAAACCCTCAAATTAACGGTAGAACATTGAGTATTGTAATAAGGAGTAAGTAATGCCAAAACTTAAGACACATAAAGGAACTGCGAAACGTATCAAAATTACCAGTACTGGAAAATTAATGCGACGACGAGCTTGTGGCGGTCATATGCTCGCAAAAAAAAGTAAAAGTCGCAAACGTAATATTAATACCAAAGCAACAGTCGACGGTAAAATTGCAAAAAATTTAAAAAGAGCTTTAGGTGTTTAATACCGTAAAAGGTAAAAGGAGTAAAAAAATATGAGAGTAAAAAGAGGTGTACCGGCAAATGCCAAGCATAAGAAAATTTTAAAACTTGCTAAAGGTATGCAACATAATAGGACGAGATCTTATCGCCTTGCTAAACAAGCCGTAATTAGAGCATTACAATATGCATATCGTGATCGTCGTAATAAAAAACGTGATTTGCGGAGTCTATGGATAACAAGAATTAACGCTGCGTCGCGTGAATTAGGCATAACATACGCTGATTTAATTTCTAGTTTGAAAAAATCTAACATCCAAATTGATCGAAAAATTCTTTCAGAATTAGCAGTCAACGAGCCTAGAGCATTTGCCGAAATAGTAAAGCAATCAAAATAGAAATTAGAAATTTATTCCATTTAAATAGCCACGCAAAAGCGTGGCTATTTAAATTGGCAGTTCATCGATAAGCCGGGTTCTGTCGTGAACGATCATCTATCTAGTCAAGCGGTTGCCCGCTCAATCAAGCGGATATCGACCTGCAGACGAGTAGCCCTTAATGCAGATCTCCTTGCAGTTGACAGGGTTTACCTCTATGTTATGTCACCATAACACACTGTGGGCTTTTACCCCACTCGTTTCACCTTTTCCTCTCACCACTTTCATACTCAAAGTAATCAGATTACAGACTACTTTTGAATCTAAAAGTGGTGAGAGGTAGTTTCGTTTCTGTGGCACTTTCCCTAGGGTTACCCCCGGTCGCCGTTAGCGACTGTCATACTCTATACTGCCCGGACTTTCCTCCCCTCACTACTTTTTCTATAATTATAGAAAAAGTAGTGAGGGGCGATCGTCTAATGAGCTGCCAATTTAACTTTGGTGTCCCGAGAATTTCCGTGGGCGTTAGATATTCCCCGCTACATAAGCAAGGTGGAATTCGCAAAACATCTCCACAGAGACGAATCATTAAAATTCCTATCTATATGATATTCAGGAAAATCATATCGCTTGGGATAAACCCGGGACATCTATATTATAACATTTAAACACCATAAATTCGACTAAATATGCTAAGGAAAAAGTTTATCACATATAGGATAAATCTACCGATAGATGGTCCAGTAAACATAATCATCAAAAAAATGAATAAGATACCAAATCTCTCTAACATTTCCATTAGACGTCTAGCAAATTCTGGAGCTAAAGCATATAAAACTCTTGAACCATCTAGAGGTGGAAAAGGTATCATATTAAAAATAAAAAATCCAAGATTAACCACAATTGCCGTTTCAAAGATTTGACCTACTAATCCTGTACTCGGTAACCCAGCCAAAACCCAAAAACCGAACAAAATAAAAGCAAGTAACAAATTCGTAATCGGACCAGCCAACGCGATTAAAGCCGAGCCCCACTCACCCCAACGAACATTATTTGGATTATATGGAACTGGTTTAGCTCCACCAAAAACTGGTAAATTCGCAATCGCCAAAGTTATAGGTAATAATATCGTTAAAAATGGATCGATGTGCTTTATAGGATTAAATGTCAGTCTACCTTCAAGCTTCGCTGTATCGTCCCCTAGCCAAAAACTTGTATATGCATGCATAATTTCATGAAATATTAGAGAAATTAACACAACCAACAAAACAACAAATATATATTCAATATTCACATATAATAGTATATCAAAAATTGTATAAATTTTTGAATGATGTAAATATTGACTTTTAAGATTATAAACACTATAATGGCACAATTGTTAAATTAAAATTGGAATAATATATATGGCATCCCGTTGTGAATTAACTGGAAAAGGCAAACAATTTGGCCACAATGTAAGCTTCTCTTTACGTCGCACAAAAAGAGTTTTTAAGCCAAATCTACAAAAAAAGACTTTTGAAGTTAATGGTAAAAAAATATCCATGACTCTTAGCACTCAAGCTATTAGAACCTTAAAGAAAAAGGGGTTGATTTAAAAATTTTTCGCATACAGTTGATAATGCCCCCTTGTTCTAGGGGGATTATTTATTATAAATTAATTACTACGTGTTATTTCGATTATTTGCATTCCACTTGTCGCGGTTGATATTTGTTTAAATTTATATTTAGGCATCGTCTCAACTGGAACAGCCATTTCAGCAATAAATTTTTCCAAGCTATCTTGTGGCACTTCGTAGTTTATTGATTTATCTGAATAATGAATTGGTATTACAATTTTTGGATTAATTATACGTACTAATTTTGTAGCGTCAATTGCATCCAATGTATAACCATTTCCTCCAACTGGAATAATTAATATATCAATCACACCGATTGATTCAAGTTGATCATCATCTAATTTATTAGATATATTACCTATAACACCGATTCTAGATTCACCAACCTCTATCCTATAAATCGTTGACAACATGCGATCGGAATCCTTATCTATATGACGTCTAGCTGGTACGCCTCTAATATCAAAATCAGCTATACCGTACTCGCCTGGACCGTCTATTATTAATTTTGAATCAATATTATTTACGATAAATCTGTTCTCTGTTATTAATTGAACGGCGTCTTTATATGTAATGTCCTTCAAGCCAACAATTGATAGCTTTGGATCAATTACTAATTTTAACTTTTTCGTACTTATCGTGACACAATTTGCACCCTTATATTCTATTTCAAACATCTCTTCTCCTCTGTTATTTTAGTAGTATATGGTCTTTATCAATAACAACTTCATGCTTGTTATCCAGTATTTCCATAATAAATTTATCACGAACACTCTGTCTGTAATAAAACTCATCATAAGACATAACACTGTAGTTTATCTCGCGACCTTCTGTTTTTTCAATATCTCTAACTAATTTTTTTAGTTTCGTTAAGTTAACATTGCCAGCAACAATAATATCTATCGGAGAGTTTGAATTTTTTATTAGCACACCAGAGAATATTGCAACCCTAATGCCTTCAATATCATTGATCTTTGAGACATAGCCTTCATAGGAATTATTCTCAAATTTAAGGTCAATATCCCTATTTTCTATCGGCATATCGGCAAATATTGCTCTTAAAGCTACATAATATTTATAACGTTGGTTTACTTGATAATATAATTTATTATCAGAACTATCACTTGTAATCACTCCAACCTCTAACATGTTAGATAATTCGCGACGTACAGAATTAATTTGTTCATCAATCTTACGTGTTATTTCACGAACATAAAACGACTGGCCAGGATTATTAAAAAATAAATGCAATAGTTTTACTCTAGTCTTTGAACCAAATAGTGTGTCAATCATTTATTACTCCGAATAATATTCGTGCACTAATAATAACACGATTATTCAAACATAACGAGTTGATTATCAATGAATTGTTCAATTTGACTTAGTGGTAACCAGTTTATGTATTCATTACGTTTAAACCAAGTCTTCTGCTTCTTCACTAATCTATTATCTAATATTTCTGTAGCCTTTTTTGCATCATCTAAAGATATATCCCCTTTAAGGTATTTCATCACAACAGAGTACACATTTGATTTCATAGCCTCATTATCCCAACCATACTTATCATATATCATTTTTACTTCGTCGATTACTCCATTTTCAAAAAAACATTCTATCCTATTCTTTATATTTTTTCTTAATTCAGTTTTTTCTGTTGTAATTCCGACTATAATACAATTATTTATCGGCTTACTTGATTTCGTTCCTTCCATGCCACTTTTCTCTATAGATCTAATTAAATATCGCTTATTTTTATAATTTTCTGGTAATTTTATTTTATCTTTTTTGCAATAATCCTGTAATTCTTCCAATGACATAAGTTGTAATTTTTGCCTCAAAGCTTCGTTAGTATCATTTCCAAAGCTATAGTCAAAAACTATCGAGTCAATATACAATCCTGAACCACCGACTAAAATCGGTATATTTCCCCTCTTTCTTATTTCGTCTATTTTTTCTACAGCATATTTTTTAAAATCTGCGACAGTAAAACGCTCTCCTGGATCAACTAAATCCAAGCCCCAGTGCTTGACCCGCTGAAGCTGTTCCATAGTAGGTTTGGCTGTTCCAATATTTAAATATTTATAGATTGTGCGTGAATCTGCACATATAATCTCACCTCTATATTTTTCTGCTAATTTTAATGCTATTTCAGTCTTACCGCTCGCAGTTGGACCAAGTATTACTATTAACGGCTTTTCTCTATTTAAACTAATTTTCATTTTATTTAAAGGAAATAAGGTATTCTTTTAATTCATCAAATTTTATCTTATGTTCTCCGGATTGAATTCTAATACTAATTTCTCGATTATCTTTATCTTTTTCTCCAATGATTAATTGGACTGGTATTTTCCAATTCACTGCTTCTCGAATCTTTTTACCCAAAGATTCATTACGATCATCAATCGAAAATCGTATTTTGTTATGTTCAATTGGCTCATCAAGATATGTTATTTCTAAAATATTTACTATTTCTTTTACGTAATCATTTACTGCATTGTTTATCGTTAAAATACGTACTTGTTCTGGTGCTGTCCAAAACGGAAACCACCCTGCAGTATGTTCAATAAATACACTCAAAAATCTTTCTATTGAACCTAAGATAGCACAATGTATCATAACTGGAGTCTGGCTCTTTCCATTTTCGTCTGTGTATTCAAGTCCAAAGCGATTTGGTTGCACAAAATCTAACTGAACAGTCGCAACTTGATGTTCTCGCCCAATAGCATCAGTAGCCATAAAATCTATTTTCGGACCATAAAAAGCCGCCTCTCCATCTTGTTCAATATAATCAAGACCACTCGCAACAACAGCTGTTTTTAGCTGGGTCTGGGCCGATTCCCACAAACCTAATTCACCCAAATATCCGTCACTATCATCACGATATGACAATCTCAACCTAAGAGGCATGTTTATTGAACTATAGAGTTTACCTGCACTTAGCATTAGATTTTTAATTTCATTTTCTACTTGATTTTGCATACAGAATACATGGCTATCATCTTGAGTAATAGATCGAACTCTGTTCAAACCACCCAATTCACCCGTCTTTTCATCCCTATAAACTGTCGTTGTTTCAAGATACCTTATCGGCATATCACGATAGCTACGTGGACGTGATGCAAATATTTGTGCATGATGAGGACAATTCATTGGCTTTATACAAAAACTGTCGTTTGTTTCTTGGCTCTTTACTAGAAACAATTCTTCACCAAATTTTGCCCAATGCCCTGAAGTTTCATAAAGCTCTTTCTTTGTTATATGAGGAGTCCAAACTTTTTGAAAACCGTAGCTCTGTCGTAGTCGATTTGAGTATTCTGATAATACGTCGCGCAATATTGTGCCACGCGGAGTAAACATTGGCAATCCAGCTCCAACCAAAGGAGATACTGTAAAAATATCTAGCTCCTTACCAATTTTTCGATGATCTCTTAATTTTGCCTGTTCTAACATTCCTAGATAGTCTTCAAGTTCCTTTTGGGATGCAAACACCACTCCGTATAGTCTCTGCATTTGTGGATTATTTTCCTTACCTCGCCAATAAGCTCCAGCGACTCTCATTAATTTAAAAACTCCGGCATCCTTAGTGCTTTCAATATGAGGTCCTCTACATAAATCAACAAATTCTCCAATTTTGTAAAATGAAACACTTTTTACTACTGACTTATTGTATGTATCTAAACCAAGTTCATCAGCATTAATTTCTTTTGCAACAGTCGTGCCAGATCTTTTTAAATCTTTCAGCAACTCTTCTTTGTAAGTTTGTTTATTTTGCTTGGCCCATTCAATCGCTCGATCAATTGGCATTTCGATTCGTTCAAATAAATCTCCCCTTTTGATAATTTTGTACATCATTTTTTCTATTTTTGAAAAATTTGCTTCTGAAATTGTTTCATCGCCCAAGTCGATATCGTAATAAAAGCCATCTTCGATAACTGGACCGACTCCAAATTTTGCTTTCGGCCAAATATCTTTTATTGCTGATGCCATGATATGTGCCACGCTGTGACGCATCATATGTAATTTATTTTCATTCATTACTATTCTCCTTTTGCCATATGGCTAATAAATAATAAAAACATGTGATTATAACATTAAACTTATAGCTTAAATTATTTCTCACATGTCTCGGACTTACTATATAGTAAGCGGTTCCACCGGACTTTTCGCCTTTATTTTATTAAATAAAAACTAAGCGAACACTCATGATGTTACGTTACGTACGCTACAACTCCCCACGGAACTCAGTAATTGGTTAGATTACATCATTGTTCAAATAATATAATAACACGTTTCTTGCGTGACTACCTCTATTTTGGTATTCTAGTACAAACGGGTCCTTAGCTCATTTGGCTAGAGCGCAACATTGACGTTGTTGAGGTGAAAGGTTCGAATCCTTTAGGACCCACCATTAAACTCATCAAAACAGATGGGTTTTTATTTTTTCACAATTTTTGAATAAGTTTTCCACGTGATTAAACATCAATATAATATTACATATATATCATAAATGTAATATTAAACTTAATCTTGTTCCATTGACAATATATGTTGTTTATGCTAATATTAAGATATGGCTAAGAAACATCAGATTCAAGCTATTAACACAATAGGAACATCATCAAAACTTGAACGTTTTAGTTTAAGTTTTGAATACGATAAAACTCTAAAAGAAGTCAAGCGTGAAATGCGTATTAGGACACTAATGTAGATTAAATCTTATAAATCACCAAGAATACCCCACATTTTAAATGTGGGGTATTAAATAGTTAGCTAAATATGATAAATTTTTTAACTTTTATCACCCATTAAGCGATGTTTTTGCGATCTCTTTCTTGCGAGAGCGACTGACTTATGAGTAGCTTTTTCTGTTACATCAAACTTATCTAAATATTTACCAAGAAAAAGTCTACCTTGAGAATATAAAGCAGCGAATGAGCTATAACCTATGGCTGTAAAAGGCATTAAAACCCATTGAGCGAGCATAAATAGTGTCCTACTTTTCTTATATCGTTCTGGACGAGGTGGAAGCATCTTGAATGACAAAAATACAGTGATAAAAATACCAATCATTGCGATTTGTTGAATTCCACTCACAACGTCTGGTAATTGATGTGCTGGTATACTACGGGATGCTTCACTATTTAATAGTAATGGTACCCATCCACCTATGGCCACTAATATAGAAACACTCGCCAGTGTGATATGGCCGTCAAGCAATCTGAGAAGTCTTGCAATACCTCCAAAAAAGGAAACGTTACGTTGACGCGAAAATATTCTTGTAGCGACATACGGGACATCTGAAGCACCGTAGGCCCATCTACGTAGTTGTACAAATTGTGCCTTGAGAGTCCCTAAGTACGTGTCCGTCAATACTGCATCTTGATAAATTGGCACATAAATCGGCAATACATTGTAATTTCCACCGAAATAAAAGTAACTACGCCAATACTGATGGCCGTCCTCCACAATCGTCCTAGTACTCCAAAAATTCATCTCTTCCAAAGCATCCATAGGTTGTGAATGGGATGCAAAATTTCTTAAAGTGTGCGGTCGCATCGAACTGATAATATTCCAGAAGGAATTACCGGTAGCGATAACTCTCATCGGAGCTGGTGCGTCCCAAATATTACTGAAAAATAGGCATATAGGCTGATATGAAAGATGTTTGCGATCTTCATTGACAATATATTCGTAAGTTAGATAGTCAAAATAAGTTTTATGTGGCCTGTTGTCGGCATCGAGCGTAGTAACTATTACATCTTTTGATACAATAGTTACTTCTTTGAGCCATTCTTTTAAATATTTTCCAGCATATGTTATATTCCCTCCCTTTCCAATAACTTCATCAGGCATATCTTTTGGATGCTGTACTAGATGAAATGAATGAAATATATGGCCATATTTATTTTTTAATTTATGGACGGTATTTCTTATTGAATCACCACCCCTTTCCTCGTACGCAATTACAAGAATTATTTTTTTTGTATCAAATGTACCACTAGCAACAGACTTTACGGTAGGTTCAAGAACGTCATAAGATTCATTATATGTAGCAATTATTACTGCGTTATATATTTGCGATGGCCTAGGAAAGCTATCTGAGTCAGCCGAGACTAGACGTAAATTTTCTATATGACTAAACGCTCCAAAATCATTAGAATTAGCTTCTCTTTGTTGGTCGTAAGCAAATTGTGGATTCTCTAAATCATGTAACCTTGTATGCCAATCAACTTTTTGAGCCAATTCTAGTCTTTTCCGACCCTGTATTGTACGTAGAGCAATACCGATAGCCTTTACTAACATAGTCACAATAACTAATAGCACATAAGTAGCTGCTAAAATCGGGCTAACTAACGATAAAACAACTAGTAATAATAAAAGCCCATAGCTTATTATCGCTGGTAGCATTTCAAAAAAGCGATACAGTTTTGTTCTTTTACCAAGAGGAATTTCTAAATCTATCATATTTTAAAGTGAAGTATAAACATTAATAACCGAATCTGCAGTGATCCAACCCAGAATTACTAAACAGATACCAAGCCAAATAAACATTATTGCGATAGATCGACCTCTTACTTCAGACAACTTTATCGCAATCACAGAGTGAAAAAAAGCCAATAACAGCTGAAATACTATAAATAATAGAAGATAATACCATTGATCAGTATAAAAATTCGTCGTACCATAGGCCGTGTAATGAGATACTAATTGTAATTCGCTTACTTTTATTGATAAACCGATAAATATTGATGAAATTAAAGAAAGTAAAAATAACAATAATATCAAAAAAAATAGATATCTGTCAGATATAAGCTTTTTAAAAAATTCTATAAAAATAGTCTTCATATAAGATAGCTTTATTCTATCACTTTTTCCTCTGAGTAACTATTATACTGACAATAAAATCAATTAAATTGAACATTTTTTATATTTGTACTTGATAAATGCTTAATTTTAATTTAATATGATTCTGTAGATCATAGATTTTACTAGCATAGTATCTATGTTTCAGGTGTCTGCCGATTCTCATCAGATACCTAATACCGATATCTATGATCTACTCTATGATGTATTTTAAAAAATTCTGGAGCCGCTGTCCGGAATTGAACCGGAGACCTACGCTTTACGAAAGCGTCGCTCTACCAGCTGAGCTACAGCGGCATAATTGATCAGATACATTATAACATTTTATTCTGTAAATCATTAAAAATCACGCTGTTGCGAAAAATAACGTAAACTGGTATCATACTAGAGTTAATTATTAATTGGGCTCGTAGTGTAGTGGTTATCACGCCTCCCTGTCACGGAGGAGATCGCCGGTTCAAGTCCGGTCGGGCCCGCCAATAAAAATGTCACGAAGTAAGTGACTTTTTTTATCTACAAAAAAATTTGAGCTTTCTCTATACCGTAATATTTTTCAAGGAATTGTCTCTTATAGTCAAAGAAATTATTATCCTCAATGCTTTTTCTAATATTATCAACCGTACGAATTACGAATCTTTCGTTATGTATACTAGCCAAAACCAATCCGAATATTTCTTCTGATTTAAATAGGTGTCGTATATAAGCTCTTGAATAATTTTTGCACAAATAACAGTCACATTCGCTATCTACGGGATTAAAATCAGTTGCGTATTTTTTATTTTTGATATTGATACGACCACTGTAGGTATATAATGTCCCATTTCTGGCCTGTCTCGTCGGTGCTACGCAATCAAAAGTGTCGATGCCGTACTGCACACCAAGAAATAAATCAGCTGGTTGAGAACCAATACCTAATAAATGGCGTGGTTTATCTTCAGGTAAAATTTCATTAACCCATCTTACTGTAGAAGAAATTTCTTCAGGCTCGAATACACCACCTATACCAAAACCATCAAAGTCCATTTTAGCTAAAAAATTTGCACTTTGCTTTCGTAGTCTTTCTTCACGAGCTCCCTGCACTACCCCAAATAAAGCTTGGGGATTATCACCTGCCAAATAATGATCTTCGTTTAATTTATCGTGTTGTTTTATGCAACGCACCGCCCAGTTATGAGTTCTGTCCATCGCTTTTTTTATGTAATCATAACCCGCAAGTGGCGAAGTTAGTTCGTCAAAACACATATGAATATCCGAGCCAATTTTGTGCTGTATCTCCATAGATTTCTCGGGATTAATAAAAAGGCTATTACCATCTAAATGTGACCTAAAAAATACACCATCTTCTGTTACTTTTGTAAGTTGTGATTTAGTATGAACTGCCAAGGTAGCATCACCTTTTTCGCTATGGCTAGTACTATCTATCCCCTTTTTATATGCCATTCCCAATGAGAATACTTGAAAGCCACCACTATCAGAAAAAACTGGCTTATTGAAATTCATAAACTTATGAATACCTCCGGAATCAGATATTATATCTTCCCCTGGACGGAGCATTAGATGATAAGCGTTGACCAGTATGGATTGAGCTCCAAGATTAATTACTTGCTCTGGAGATAACGTTTTTACCGTCGCCTGAGTACCACCAACTATAAACGCTGGGGTTTGTATTATTCCGTTAGGTGTTTCAATAACACCAGTACGGGCTAATTTTTTATCAACCTTTTTTAAAATGGAAAATTTCAGTGGCTCTTTTTTCATGCTTATAATATTAACATTGAATCGCCATAACTTAAGAGACTATATTGTTGTTTTATTGCGTATTCATATGCTAGTAATAATTTATCCCAACCAACAAAGGCTGCCGTTAACATCAAAACCGTACTTTTTGGTGCGTGAAAATTCGTAATCAAACAATCAATTAGCTTGAATTGATATCCGGGATAAATAAATATATCTGCTTCCCCAGAAATATCAGTTTTTACCTTGTCAATATAATCGCTTGAATATTCTAGAGTTCTGGCAACTGTTGTCCCAAGTGCAAATACCCGACGACCGTTGAATTTTGTATCATTAATAATTTTTATTGCATCAGCATTGATTTTAAAAAATTCTTGATGCATATGGTGTTCTTCTATATTATCAGTACGAATTGGCAAGAAAGTTCCAAGCCCTACATGAAGTGTAATATAGACGACATTAACACCTTTAGATTTTATTTTTTCTAAAATATCATTTGTCATATTTAGACTGGCTGTGGGTGCTGCAACCGAGCCTCTGTCTTTCGCCCAAACAGTTTGATAGCGTTCAACATCAATAGCTTCGGCCTTTCTATGCATATACGGTGGAAGCGGTACTTCGCCATATTTTTCTAAAATATTTAACAAATCTTCACTACTTTTAATAATTGCTAATCCATCTCCTTGTATTTCTTCAACGACCAGAAAGTATTCTCCAATTTTCAAACAATCACCGACCTTAATTTTTTTTCTATATAACGCCCTGTGCCGATGCCAATCATTATCAAAGCTATGTTTTTCGAGAATAATCAATTCCCTAACAGCACCATTTTCTTTTGTGACTTTCAAGCGAGCTTTCATAACCTTTGTATCATTCAGTACCAAGGTGTCACCTTTATTTAAATAATCCACTATATTGTAATATTTTTTGTCTAACATACTACCAGTAAAACGATCCATAACTAACAACCTCGACGATCCTCTTATTAAACTAGGTTTGTCTGCAATAAGATTTTCTGGCAAATTATAATTATAGTCTGATAATTTCATAAATTATTATAATTATACTTTTTTAATAGATATGTAGCGTTCTATTTTACCAGCTTCTTCAACTTTCTTTAACGCATTATCAAACACTGTTAACGGTATTTTGATGTAGTCATAATTTACTTTTGTTTCATTCACATCTTTGAGTTTAATAATATAATAGCCATCACCAACAGTAGATTTTACGAAATCAGAAATTTGATTCTTGCCCATTTTTGATGCTATCAAAGCCAGACCACCATCTTGATTATCCTTAGGAACCCAACCTGAACTACTGAAACTTATTTCCAAATTGGATTGATTGGCATAAGAATCAGCCAACGTTTTTAGGTCAGAAGTTGGATTTACATCCAATGCTTTCTTAATTTCATTAGCATATTTTAGAGCTTCTTTGTCCATTTCATAGGCAACTTTTTGACGAAGAAGTTTTTGTTTCATTACATAACGCCACTCAGAAGGACTCCAGCCATAATAATCCATAATCACCGTATAATAAGTTTTTTCAGATAATTCACCATCACTTGATTGTCTTTGTTCTTTTATAAACAACTCAAGTTCTTTGTTGTCAACAGATAAACCGATAGTTTTTGCTTGCTTACTAGCGTAGGAATCAGCAATTGCATCTTGAAGGGATTTCTCTTTGATATATTCAACTTGCCTTTTTCCATCATCAGTTTTCAAGCTTACTTGTTCAATCTTTTTTAAATAATGGACCGAGCTTATATATTTCATAAGATAATCTGAATATAAAACAGTATGTTTATCAACCGAAGCTACTGGAGCTGGTATTACTCTTGTGACACGATAAATAAATTCACTGGTATTTTGAGCTTTATAAAGTTGCCACCAGCCAACTGCTATAATAGCAGTAAGGGCTAGAACACTTATTGCAATCGTATTAATAACCAATTTGTGCCTAGCGTATTGAATAGGATATTTATACCTTCTACCTCCCGCCAATATCCTTTCCCTATGTTCCGCAACAGTTTCACTAGTAATCCGAGATGGGCTTTGTTCGTCTTTGTTTTTCCGAATCTTAAGAAATAATTTCTTCATTTTCACCCCTATCATCAATTACATTATTAACAGCATCTTGTAGCTTATTATAAATTTTATCAGGATGCTCAACCATGTTTATTACCAGATCACCAACAAAAGTTTGTATCACAATAGTACCAAATTTAAATACCTCGCCACTAAAACCTGGGATTTTATAGCTTATGTTCTGGACCTTTGATAGTCTTAGCTCAACGACATCCTTACCAAAAAAACCACGTTGTGTAATTTGTCTTATCCTCTGATCGGTCACTATATAAATTGTAAAATACCATAGCATAAAATGATAAAAGAATAGGATTAAACCCAATAAAAATCCACCACAGGCAAGATAAAGCAGTTTTATAAAAATATCATATTCAACGGATAAACCCCAAATTAACATTGGCAAAGAAGCTACTAAAAATACACCGAGTAAAAGATAGAAGCCCTTCCTCATAGCAATAATGTGACGTCTAAAAACAAAAAGTAATTTTTCGCCTTCTCGTTGTCCTTCAAAATCAAATTGTTCTTTTTTAATTTTTTCCTTATTTGTCATATAGGTATTTTATCCTAATATTTTACTTATGTATGTTGGTACCCCGGGCAGGAATCGAACCTACAACCTTATCCTTAGGACGGATCTGCTCTATCCAATTGAGCTACCGAGGCTTATTATCCATCTTTGGCACAGATTACTTTTTAAAATATTCATAGCCTAATCATAATATTACATGACAAATAATATCTAATAATATAAAACAATAGACCCCTCAGCTTCTTATTATAACGTCAATAGCTTAATTAAGTCACTTTTCCTTTGGGACGTGACCACGAATAATAGCTTCTTGAGAAGTTTGATAGTCTCCGTATATTTCTGATTTATCGAACCATAGAGCTATTTCCTGTTCAGCTTCTTCTGGGTTACCTGATGCATGTACGATATTTGGTAAAGTCGAGCCAGATCTATTTGTAAATTCTCTAGTAATATGTGTAAAATCGCCCCTTATAGTACCTGGAGCAGAGTCCTTTGGATCAGTAGTGCCAACCAATTTTCGTACGTAGAAAACTGCTTCAACTCCCTCTAAAACAAAAGCTATTACGGGCGTTTCTGTCATTTGAGATAATACTATGTTGTATATATCTTCACCCCACCTACTTATTAAATTACTAATTCCTTCATAATGTTTATGAAAATGAAGTTCATCAGGGGCAATCATTTTTATAGCTACGATTTTTAACCCTGCTCTTTCAAAACGAGTAATTATTTGCCCAACAAGTCCCCTCTGCATAGCATCAGGCTTAATTAGTATTAAAGTCCTTTCCAGTTCTTGCACAAATACGCTCCTTTCGCGAATAATCTTAATTTAGTATACACTATGACGTAATGTATTAATAATTGAATAATTTTGTAGTACTGCCTTGGTTTTGGTATTCTAGTGATATGTATTTATCAGAATTGATAATCGATTATATTGAACATTTAGAAGTTGAAGGCGGTCGCTCAAGCAGTACCGCCTCGAACTATAAACTGTACCTTGAAAGATTTGTTGAATTCACTAATGATATTACTGTTGATAAAATTACGTCAGATATGGTTAGAAGGTACAGATTATGGCTAAATCGTTATCGTAATTACAACGACGATGAATTGTCGACCTTAACTCAATTCTACCACCTCATAGCATTGCGGGGGTTTTTGAATTATTTATCGAAAAGAGATATTGTAAGTTTGTCATCAGAAAAAATTGAATTGCCAAAAATATCACGTCGCCAAGTTACTTTTTTGTATCCAGATGAAATCGAAAGATTAATTGAACAAATTAATTTATCAACAGAATCAGGGCTACGTGATAGAGCGATTATTGAACTATTATTTTCCAGCGGTCTTCGAGTATCAGAGTTAATAAATTTAAATAGAGATCATATAAATACTAAGCGACGTGAATTCATGATAAGAGGAAAGGGCAAAAAGGATCGGCCAGTATTTATTAGCGAAAATACTGCCGATCATATTGAAAATTATTTACACTCAAGAAAAGATAATTTGCCACCCCTTTTTATCAGTTATAGTCGAAATCATAAACCGAGTAACAGTGGTAATTACAGACGATTAAGTGCCCGTAGTATCCAAAGAATGATTAATCAATATTCGAGACTTGCAGGTATTACTAAGCAAGTTAGCCCCCATACAATGCGTCATAGTTTTGCGACCGATTTACTAATGAATGGTGCTGATTTACGTAGTGTTCAGGCAATGCTCGGTCATAGTAATATTAGTACTACTCAAATATACACTCACGTAACAGACGAGCATCTTCAAGAAATTTATAATAAATTTCACAGCGAAATTACTAATCAAAATTAACTTTTTTAAGGTGTGCATTTACCTACAGATGAATCACTAGAGTCATGATTAAAATCATTCGGATTATCTGTTATAGAAAAATCTTTACAAAAATTACCAGTTAAATTAATGGCAGCTTCAGGATATGAAAAATTAATGTCAGTCATTTCTACTCTGGTAGCAACTCTTCTATATAGAGTACTAGCCCTACCTGTTGAGTCAATTTGTGGCTGGACTGCATGAAAATTTATCAGTTCTGGTACAGCCGGAGAACTGTCGTATAAAGAAACTCGATAGTTTGTCTGATTATTAATAGATGCTAGATTTAAATACAATTCCCTACCGCCTCCAGCAACGTAATTAGCTGGATTCGATAGTTTGATTTTTGCACTACAAGCGTAGCTACCATTAGAAATAGTTCCCGAGCACCTAATAGGTGTCGGTTTACCAGTAGGAGTCCTTCTAAAATCAATTAATGAGATATCTTTTGTATTTGAGACAGAACCGACCGAATCAAATGACACTCCAGTATTACCAAACGGATACAAAAATAACGTGCTACTGTTGGCATAATCAAAATCAGTCAACCTAAAAGATTCTGCGAACTGGATGAATTGTGATCTTAGAATAGGTGGGTTATCCGCTCCCCAATCAGTAGTTACTAAAGGCCAATATGTTGAGAGTGGATATAATTTTATTTTTCCTTCAACATTATTGAACCAATCAATCTGAACCGTATCAAAATATTTTTCTCCGATTAATGGTATGACTTTTGATTCATCTTTTTTAAGCTCACCAAGATAATCAGGTGTGTTAAGATTTATTTTAAGACAACTATAAGATTGATTTAATTTAGTATCATTACTGCCAGTCTCAATATTAACACCGTCTTCTTTTACAATATCCCTTATGTCTTTTAAGATACTGACTGACTCGTTACATTCTGTAGAATTTATTGCTTTTGTTGCTTCAATGCAATCTGCACTGGTATGACCATAGGAATTACAGATACTTTGATAAAGTAATAATGCCCGTTTTGCATCTTCAACACCTGCCTGGGCTGAGTCGTAAGCACTTTGTGACAAATCGGTTGAAGTGGCTTGTTTTTGATCTTGTAGCATAATTCTTACAAAACTTACTGTTACGACAGTCATTAACAAAGCGGTAAAAATAACTACGAATAGTGATACTGCTCCATTTTGTTTAAATTTTATTTTTTTCATATCTTATACCTCCTACCAATTTGATTCCACTGAACTACCTGAACGAGCAACTATACTAAATTTATTAATTGAACAGTATGTATGATCATCACCAATTTCACTAGGTGTTTTACATTTTGCATCTACACCTAATTGATAGTCGATGGCTATCTGATCATTTGTACCTATAACGAATGTGATGTTATATATTTTTTGACCAGTTCTTGTGTCACCGTCTGTATCTAAAGATAAAATTTTAAAATCATGAATTGATAAATCATAATCACCACTTCCAATTAATTCAATCGGTTCCTCGTCATTTGTGGCGTGATACATTATTTGTTTATTCGAACTGGTCGTACAATAGATTGCTGAAGGGTCATATATTTTTACAAAGTTAATTATTTTACCAGACTCATCAGAATAAGAATTTAACTTTATTATCGTACTATCGTTAATATATTTTCCATAATTCCAAATATAACTGTATCGTCCTAGACATAATCTACCGCCATATTCTTTAGTACCACTTTTCATCGGCAAGTAATAGCTTTCAACTACTACATCTTCATAAAGGTCGCCGACATCAGGGTCAATACTGAATGGATTACTGGATGCGATATTTCGCTGTAAATCACTCGCTAATAAACGCGCTGATTCATTCACTTCTTTTAACATCAATCCCCGATTATATATCTTACCCATTTGAATTACCGTCATTGCAATAGCAATTAATAAAACTGAAACAAATGTCATGGCTAACATTAATTCGATTATCGTAAAACCTCTTTTTTTATCCACGTGGTTCATATAACCTCACAATAGTACCTAAAGTCATTGGAATTTCTTGACTAGGATCTTCCCAACATGCTCTTATATGAAAATCAACATAGCCTGAATTTTTCTGTTCGTCAGTGAATGTTTTATGAATAGCTTCAACCCAAATACCTTGTGATTCATAAACATTATTATTTATTTCGTTATAACGTACTTGAGAAAAAGTAACAGCATCTTTGAAAATATTGGATGTAGACTCAGGATTAATGTACTGTATTTTTCTAGTATTCATGATAAAACTACCAGGAGGTAAATCTGGACATCTGCCATCTTTCAAAGAGGCAAAGTCTGATGCAGAACTTTTTGAATAATTATCATCTAAATTTTTCATCATATATGCCCATTGACCAGCAGGTTTATCAATCTCTCCTGCGCTATCAAAATATTCACTATAACTTGTGCCTGATTGGTAGCTTGAAGCATAAGCCTCATTAAGATATCTTAAAATTTCTGCTTGTGAATCAATCTCTTGGCGTACAAGTGTTATTTCTAACGAACGTTGGGCAGTTGAAGTTCCCTGATTCATTATGGACAGACAGCATACTGCTAGTAAACTAAATATTGATACTGCAAATAAAACTTCAATCATAGTATCGCCACTGAAATAACTACTCTTTTTAACTAGCATCCGCTTGATTCTCCTAAAGTCTCAATACCACTCGGCCCAGTTGCATTCGGCATAATTATCACAGCTGATTTCGGACCAGTAAATAAACCATTGGAGTTTATACATAACTTAGTTTGTCTTTCAATTGAGCCTGCTTCAGTAAGGATATCTACTATATTTCCATCACCGATAGGACTGCTGTTATTTGAATGTACGAATGTCCTTATCACCCCACTCAAAGGCGAACGAAGTATTAGCATCGAAAAAACAATCGGTTTATTATGATTATCAGCAGTATCAACCAAGGACGCTCCCCATTCCAGTTTGTAGGTCTGTCCTTCTAATGACGATATACTGATATTATATTGCTTGAATGAATCAATATCATTATTAGCAAAATTTATTCCACTAGGTGTAATACCAATTACTGTTTTTGATACAATTTCATTACTATTATTAATATCATTTACAGTAAGAAATTTGCCGAGAATTACGCAATCAGATTGTCCGATTGCGACAATTTCTCCATTACATTCGTTCATTGTTAATCTATCATTATCAACATTTGAAACCTCTGAGTATTGTTGTCTAAAAAATGATTGGAGAGATGATACGCTATCACGATATCTCTGATTATTTATTGACGTACCAGTACCAACCAAAATTCCAGTTATCAATAATGCAGATATACCTAGAAACAACATAGTTTCAATAATAGTAAAACCGTCTCTATTAATTAGCTTCATTTGATTATGATTATAACATAAGCATAATAACTTATAACCTATATTAGGCTATAAAAATATAGGTTAATTAAATACATACCTGCTAATTTTGCAAATATGAATCCGATTATAAGTAGTGGGCCGAAAGGAATTTTTGAATTACGTTCTAATTTTCCTGCTAGAAGTGGAGGTAATACTATTAAACAACCGATGAAATTTGCCATAAATAGTGCTATGAAAGCCAATCTCCAGTCGGCTAACATCAAAGCTAGTCCAAGACCTAGCTCAACATCACCAAAACCAATCCACTTCCCTTTAGATATTTTGTGCAATATCCAATACAAACCACTAAGTATAAATAAAGCAAATAATATGCTAATAATTGAATGAAACTTATCATTTGATTGCACTAGAACAATCAATGAGTTTATAATACCGACGAACAATACAAACTTAGATACCCTGTTTGGCAGTAAATACCACTTAACATCGTAGACAAAAAGGACAGCCAATCCTACGCCTGCGATTAACCACAATATGAAACTAGTAAAGCCAAAAAATGTATTTAAACTTTCAGGCCAATATATATATGACAAAACAAAGAATAATGCTGTAAATAATTCGACTGCTGGTTCCATGTAGCCAATCTTTTTATGACAATGTCTGCATTTTCCCTTTAAGGATATCCAGCTAAATAATGGAATTAGATCGTACCATTTAAGTTTATACGAACAATTTAAACATCTAGAGTAATCATTCTTGACTTTGTTCTTCGTAAGTTTTTCTAGTTTTTCATATTCACTATCATTTATTTTTTCACCATCATTTTTCTCTTCTTTTAATTGAAAGGCTCTTAGTCTCCACACTAATGCCCCTGCAAAACTCCCCATACAAAGACCAAATATTATTAAAACTAAATATATAATTAATTCTTCCATAAGCACTATAATAACCTAATTGTGTCATAAAAAAAACCTCGGCTATTAAGCCGAGGTAAAAAATAGTTTTTATGTCTAGTTATTAGTACAGTAGACACCACCACCTTCAAGATACATACGAAGAGCGACTTTTCTAGATCCTTCCGACTTCACTTCTCCATCAGAACCACAGGTAAATCCAACCGCATAATATATAACGTTCTGAGTATCTTCGGAGGAAAAATTACCACTCATTACATCATCCTTAGGAACGAACTCATACGTGGCGTCCGCTTCGTCAGCCTGATTTTTATTTACTCCCGAAGGATCTATAAAAGCATCACTACCAGTCGTTGTCAGATAGTTTGAAGTAAACGTTCCCCAATCTGAAGGTAAACTACCCCTGTTTGCACCTTGATAATTCATAACAGCTGTCATAGCCCGACTAAGATCATTCTTACGTTGAGTATCCCTTTGACTTCTCTGAAGAGCAGGCAAAGCGATAAACACCATCATAAATATTAATCCAGCAATAGCTAGAACTAAAACGACCTCTATGATAGTAAAGCCTTTTTCTTTTTTGTTGTTCATTGAAGTTATTCCACCTTTCTTATGAATATTAATAAATAATATTTGCGATAAAACGCTTAAGTTTATATTAGACTACATGTAGTTTTATGTCCATACCTATACATTCATTCCGTTTACTAGAGAATAGATCGGTAATAAAATTGCCCCGACCATACTACCTGCTACAACCGCCAAAACAACCATCAATATAGGTTCTATGGCAGTCGATATCGCCTTTATTTGTTCATCAAGCTCATCTTCATAAACCTGAGCAGTTTTTCCCATCATTTCATCGATACGTCCAGATTGTTCGCCAATTTTTATCATTTGCGGAACAAGAGTTAATATGTAATTTTCGGGCTTTAAAGCTACCGACAAAGCTTTACCACCTTTTACTTTTTCCGTAGCATTCATGATACTTTTTTCAACAATAGTGTTATTGACTGATCTGGAAGTAATTTTTAATACATCTAGCATACTAACACCTGTGCTGAGCAATGTCTGTCCAGTTCGCATGAATCGTGCCATATATAATTTTTTAAACATGTCGCCGAATATCGGAATGTTTAATTTAAATGTGTCCTTTATCTTTATGCCACTTTCAGTTTTTAACCATTGAACAAAAAAATACAAAAATACACAAGTGGCAATTATTAACAACCACCAATAATTACTGACAAAATCTGCCATCATAACCATCGCCTTTGTCAAAAAAGGTAACTCTTTTTTTAAATCAATGTACAGTTTTTCGACCTGAGGCACCACTGTAAATAACATAAAAGCCATTACACCAAATATAACTACTAACACAATAATCGGATAAGTTAATGCTCCTTTAATTTTACTCATCGTTGCAGCATCTTTTTCTTGTTGATAAGCTATCCTTTGTAATGCATTATCGAGTGTTCCCGAAGCCTCACCCGCACCAACAAGCGATAAGAACACTTGATCAAATACTTCTGGAAATTTCGAAAAAGATTCAGAAAGTGATTTTCCTCCCTCAACGGATACGGATATATCTTGAACAATAGATTGTAGTTTTTTATTTTGAGTTTGTTCCAAAACGGTATTCAAACTTTGTGACAATGGCAATCCTGCCCCAATTAATGTCGCAAGTTGACGAGTAAAGACTACTCTGTCTTTGGTTGTTATTCGATTGGATAATTTCGATAATAAATTATCATTTTCCTTTATTTCTTTTATATCGAGAGGAGTAAATCCTTGATTGATTAATAATTTTGCAGCTGCACTTTCTGAATTTGCCTGAACATTAGCCTTAACGATTTTGTCAGTAGCTTGATCACGAGCCTCATATGAATATTTTTTCATTATTATCCTCTCATTAACCTCTCGAATTCTCCTAAATCAACCGCAACTTCACGAGCCGAATCGTATGTAACAGTGCCATTTTGTACTAAATTGACTAGATTCCTATCCATAGTCTGCATTCCTTGATCAGCACCAGTCTGGATAACGGCATCTAGCTGGTGAGCTTTACCTTCACGAATAATATTTCGAACTGCTGGGTTAGCAATCAATATTTCTGAAGCAACTAACCTACCGCCACCTATGGCAGGAATCAAACGTTGCGAACATATTGCCATTAATATATTCGAAAGCTGTGCACGAATTTGCGGTTGTTGATGCGGAGGAAATACATCAATCATACGATCTACCGACTGGGAAGCACTATTTGTATGTAGTGTCGCAAATACTAAGTGACCAGTTTCAGCGATAGTAATAGCAGCACTTATGGTTTCCAGATCCCTCATTTCACCGATTAATACTACGTCTGGATCTTGACGTAAGCTTGACCTTAGAGCGGCACTAAAACTATAAGTATCATAATGAACTTCACGCTGAACGACGGCTGATTTTTTTGATTTGTGTGTGAATTCAATAGGATCTTCTATAGTGATTATATGGCTAGATCTTTCAGTGTTTATTTTGTCAACCAAAGCAGCTAATGTCGTAGATTTGCCACTACCAGTCGGACCCGTAATAAGCACCAGTCCTCTTGGGTAATCTGCGAAACTCATAACTACATTTGGAAGCCCTAATTCAGTTATTGTTTTTATTTCATTTGGTATTAAACGTAAAGCTGCCGCTAAATTACCTCTTTCATGAAAGGCATTAACCCGAAAACGTCCCAAAGTTCCAAATGCAAAGCTAAAGTCAAATTCTTTATCTTTTAATAATATCTGACGTTGGTCTTGATCCAGAACAGCAAAAACTAACATTTCGACAGTCTGTTCATCTAAAACATCTAGTCCAGGTATTGGCACTAATGATCCGTCAATTCGCAATAATGGTGGCAAACCTACTTGTAAATGTAAATCTGAAGCATGTTTACGTACGACATCCTCAAGTAATGCTTCTATTCGTAGATTTTGACTGCTCATTTTTTACCACCCTTCTTTTTACGCTGTATCCGCAGTAACTCGATTTACTTCTTCAATACTTGTAACTCCCGATAAAACTTTTAAATATCCGTCTTGACGCATTGTAATCATACCCTGTTCTTGAGCTCGACGTTGAATCTCGGCACTCGTAGCTCTAGTAACAATTAGCTTCTGAATATCTTCGTTGACATCCATAACCTCATAAAGACCTGCTCTTCCACTATAGCCATTTGGAGCTGGGTCTTGACGAGTATCGATACCCTTGACTAAAGTATAAGCGTTTTGAGTGGATAAGGGCAAGTCTTTATAGCCTAAATCTTGAGAAATTCTCGCCACATCCGCTTTAGATTTTGGCAACAGATGACCGATAGTAGCTTTTATATTTTGAGTTTCAATAGGATTTGAAATATATGATTCTCGTTTTTTTGCAATACGACGAACTAATCGTTGACCTATGATGGTATTTACAGTACTAGCAATCAAAAAAGGTTCAATACCCATATCTAGCAGCCTTGGCAAAACTCCTGCGGCACTATTTGTATGAAGTGTACTAAATACTAAGTGACCAGTCAATGCGGCTTGTACTGCCAAATTTGCGGTCTCGCTATCACGGATTTCTCCAACCATCACCACATCAGGATCTTGACGCAAGATCGAACGCAGTCCATTAGCGAACGTCAAACCAACATCTGGATTGACTTGAATTTGATTTACTCCAGCCATTTTATATTCAACTGGATCCTCTAATGTCACGATATTTACGGCATCATCTTTTATCTCTTTTATTAGAGCGTATAGGCTGGTTGATTTTCCACTTCCAGTAGGACCTGAAGTTAACACCATACCATTTGGACGACGAATGCCCTTTCTTATAGCTCTCAACGCACGTCCAGCATAACCCATTTCTTCGATATTAAAAGAATTACCAGATTTATCCAGTAGACGTATAACCACCTGTTCACCCCATATCACGGGACTAATAGCGATACGTAAATCAACTTCTTTATTGAGAATATTGACAGCGAATTGCCCATCCTGAGGAGTACGATGTTCATCTATCTTTAAGTTGGATAAAATTTTTATTCGACTAACTAATGCAGGTTCAATACTTTTTGGTAATTGCATAATTTCTCTGAGCATTCCATCAACACGACAACGTATTTTTAACGTTTTTTCCATTGGTTCGATATGCACATCACTGGCTCTATTTCTTAATGCGTACTCCAAAATCGTACTCAGTGCTTTACTGATTGGAGAATCTTGAACTATGGTTTTAACTTCTTTATTCGTTTCTTGGACTGCTTCTTGTTGGCTGGCAATTGCTGCCTCATCCACACTAGATAAGTCGGTTTTATATTGACTCAAGATATGACGTATACTAATTTCTGAAGCCATAAATATTTTTAAAGGACGTTCGACTAAACTTGATAAATAATCTACAGCTTGGACATTATTTGCATCAATCATAGCGACAGCAAGGCGATTCTGTACTTCTGCTAACGGCACAGCCATATAGCGTTCGGCTATGTCTTGGGGTAATATATTGAGAACATTCTGGTCTATAATGCTATTGTATAAATTTATATAAGGAACTCCAGAAACATGTGCTATAGCGTGGGTTATTAGTTCATCATCAACAATATTTTGCTCTGTTAAATATACCAATAGAGGCTTATTTGCTTTAGTTGATTCGATCTGGGCATCATCTAGAGTTAATTTACTAACTAAACCTTCTTCAATTAAAAGGCTTATCATCTTTTCTTGAATATCCCCAGTTAGAAGTGCCATATTTTGACCATCCTTATTGGGTATTATTTTCTGAATCGGTCCCTACAACTTGAACACGAACAGCTGGATTAATAGCATCCTTATTAAATATTTTTTCGCTTGGATCATCAATAGACAGTTCTACTCTATCGATAGTTTTTACTTTTTCATTTTCCATATAGATATCATCAAATATACTTGAGCCAATAAAATATGCTGTCAAAATACTAATTGATGCTATAAGAATTATCATTGCTATTTCAGTTTTTTTCATCTCTTTATTATCTTATCCTTTAATTCAACGATTCTTTCGGGCTCATAATAGGCACGAGCTTTCACATTTAGTCCCTGTTTATCACCTTGACTTTCAACAGAAAAAGATACTATATCTATAGTTCTAATCGATTTTTCTAGATTTAATAATACTTTCTTTAAAGATTCATAACTGCCTGAAACCGAAAAACGAAAAGTAATTATTCCTTGAGTTTCAGAATTATTAGCTGAGGCATTTCCAATTGAATTTTCTGATAATGATTCAATGCCAACGACTAAATCGGGTTGCAATGAATTTATCACGAGACCGTCAATTCCAGATAATAGTTTTTGCTGGATTGATGCAGCCAAAGCAGATGAATTCGCTAAAGACGGTAAAGCATCGAGAATAACCTGTAATGTTTCATCATCTGAATTAGCTTTTGCACTAATTAAAGCCTGGTTTGAATCCAAAGCACGAACTTCTGATTTTAGTTTATCAACATTACTAATATTGGATTTCAAAATTTTAACGGTGCTACTTTTCTCGGCCAGTACTTTTTCATTAAATACTAACATTTGAACTAAGAATACGGATATTACTAAGGCAAAACCTACTAAAACAGAAGCACCAGCAACCCATAAGAACATTGTCTTTTTAGCTTTCGAAATCTGAGTTCGTTTACGTAAAGCTACTACCTTTGGTTGAGCTACTTGAATTTTTGGTTCTGGAACTTGTTGTTGATTCATACTATCTTGAGAATTTTCCATGATTTCTATTCTTCCTCTTCTAAACTTTTTGCTTTATCAGCAAAAATATTCTTAGGTACACCCTTATATGAATCTGTGGAATTCTCTTCACCAACAATTACTACGGTAGCGTCTTTAGATGATAATGCGAACAACTCTTCAGCATAATTGAATGTAAGCGTAAATCTGAGGACCTTTTGTCCAGTGGCATCCTCACCGTAATTGTTATCGTCTATACTAATTTTATTCGCCAAAGCTACCGTTTGACTTTTTTCATCACTATCTTTGAACTTAATATTAGCGTTAGCTATTGTTTTTCTAAAAACATCTAAAGCCTCGTAACTATTAACCGCCTGGCCTTCTATAGTAACCTTGTTAGATTCAGTATCAATATCAATTTTTGAGATTTTTATTTCATTTGGAGGTGGAGGAATAATAGCAACTAACATATTAAATACTCTAGAAGCGATAGGCTTATCGTTATTTAAATTGTTTATCTTATTTAGTTGGTTCTGAATCGTTAATATTTTTGATAAATCTTCAATACTTGAAAATTGTTTGTTATACTTTGTTATTTCACCATCGTAATAAGAGCTTCTTAGGTTTTGGGCAGTAAAAATATAAACAACAAGTAATAAGACTACCGCAATCGATATAGCACTAACTATTATAGAAATAGTGATTACTGTATTGCGAGCTCTCTGTGCTTTTATTAACTCCTGTTTGACATCAGGGACTAAATTAATTTCTATCATTTGTCATTTCTCCTCTGAGCCAAGCCTATGACTGTAGCAAATTCGGACGCAACAGCACTTAGTTGTTGCTGATCATTAGGAGAAACTCTAACTCTCTGCCAAGGATTTGCAATACTAGTGCTAATTCCTGTCTTTGCAGTTATATAGTCACCAAATTGTGGAATAACTGCCGAAAAACCTGATAGTAATATTCCGCCAACTGGTGTATCTGGATACCTAGTCTGGAAAAACTTTACAGATTTTACTAATTCTGAGGCAAAATTGTCTAAAGTATTCTCTACTGCTCTATATATTTGCCCTTCTAATTTATCTGGTGCCAAACCAAATTTCAAAATAAATTGCCTAGCTTGATCTTCTTGAACATTTAAGTTTTGAGTAGCAACCTTGACTATTGATTTTAGCCCCGTTGGGATATTACGAACTAACCTTGGACTTTCACTATAGGTAATCGCTAAGTCAGTTGCTTTTTCACCCATATCAATTATTAAGCGAGCATCTTTGACGCCAGTTGGCAATAAGGATCGAACAATAGCAATCTGATCAGGCTCGGCTCCGATAACATTAAAACCGAGCCCTTCGATAAATTCCAAACGCTCTTCTGCATAAGATACCAAAGTACTTGCTAAAAGTACTTCTTGTTGTTTTGGGTCATGCAAAGATTGACCAAGTAATGCCCAATCTACCTTTGCTTCATCTATTGGCATCGGTATATATTGGTCACATTGATATTTAATTGTGCTTTTTAGTTCGGCAGGATTCATAATTGGTACATCAATAACAGTAGTAAAAGTCTTATTGGAAGGTAGCCCAATTACAACATCCTTTTTCTTTATACCACTTTGACCTACGGCTGTCATAATAATCTCGCCTAAACGACGCATACCCTCACTGGAGCTACCTGCACTAATTTTTTCGTCTACTGGGGCGTAGCCGTAATGCTGTAATACCCAATTATCAGAGCCAGAAGGGGCAAGTTGAACAACTCGCACTGCATTAGTGCCTATATCTATCGCAAAGAAATCGCCCGAACCCTTTATTAGTGACATTCTGGTCATAATTATACAAAAGGATAAGCACTAAAACAAGCAGAAATCGCTAATGACCATTAAAATCTTGGGGGAAGTTCAGTTGTATACACAGTTTGAATACGACCACTACTGGATGCTCTGGCAAAAGACCATAAATACGCATCAGCTCTGAGATTAAATGTTTCAGCTGGATCACCGCTCCCCTCATTAGGTTCCGAGCCAGCCGTTCTTAACATATATAACTTATTCGTAATTACAGGACCATTAACAGTTAGTGGTCGATTACACTGATTAATAGTAAGATCGGTATCTGTATTTACATCACATGTTTGCACTGAATCATTTGCAACCAACCAAGCATCCACTTGAGTGACATCTGAATTGATTATTATTTTGTCAGCAATTATTACTAATTGTGGTATCTCTGAGATACCGTGATAATCTTTGTTTTCGTAAATCTGATTGCCAGATATCGTAACTGTTCCGTTTACCTTTAGAACAACCGACTTTCCAGATTCAAGAGTGCTTTCTGTCAAGTTAAGATTACTATTCCTCTCTCCAATTCGTAATCCGTTGCCTGAGAAAAAATTATCTACACTGATATTTGGTGGAAGGCTATCACCTTTACCAACAAAGGTGGACGCTACGTCAACAATTGTGGTGCTCTGTTTATATTTACCTTTAGATGATGATGCAGTACAATTTGCGACTGGATTATCCGCATTACCAAAAGTTAGAGTATTGTAACTACAGATTTGTTTAAGATTAGAACCAGTTGGACTCGCAAAAGCCGATCCAGATGCCATACCAGTGATCTTCCCAGTTGCAAATAACCCGTATTCTCCCCAGCTACCAAAATAGTTTCCTTTATCAGAAATAGTGGTATAAATTTGAGAGTTCGTAGTGGGAGAAGTATTAGTCCGACCAACTATTAAATCACCACCGATTACCTGTACTTTTGGTTTTTTTACGATTATTACACAATTTTCTTCAAGTTTTAATGATGAATGTTGCCACATGTTATCGAGATTAAATGAGTCATTGCTTGGATCACTTGAGCTAGCTTTGAATGAAAATGTATAGCATATTTTCGTTCCCGCTGGCAAATCTGTCATCTTATCAGTATATTTTTTTAATGGGCTATTACCGCTACCAATCAAAGTTGGCTTACTGGCATTGCTGAATACGCCAGAACCACTATTAAAAACTTCACATTTATCTTTTCCTGAATAGTGATTACATGGAATATTAGGGTTACTAGCACTGGCAGTGCTCGGAACCATTATATTTGGAAGATAAGTTAATTTTGTAATCTGCCATTCAGAGGTCTTTGTTTTAGTATGGGTTCTATATTTACTATAAAAAGATGGGTAGCCCAATTTAGTCCAAGCATCACTAGCTAGTGTTGGTTGGATGTCTACAGTCGCATTCGGTTCTGCTCGTAAATAGTTTAAAGAAATAATCCCAGTGTTTAGCCTATAATCAAAACATGGACCTATTTTTCCCGAGGTTTCTGATGGATTGTCATAAGTATAAACCCAATGGCAAGATGTACTACCAGAAGATGTGGTATGGCAAGATCGCCTTTTAGTTTGTTTATGATTTGCAATGTCTTCATATACAGTGAATGTATCACCCGTTGTGCACTTTTTTGTCAAATCAAGAGTATCATCACCTCTAACAGTTGTGCTATAGACAGTTCTACCAGTAGTATCATTCACGACTTTTATACTTATACTAACTTCGCTACCATTAACATCAGTATGGCCATTAACTTCATACAAAAGAGGACGACAAACATTTGGAGTAGGTTCAATAATTTCTTCGATAGGCGTAATTACTATCGGATTCGCAACTAAATTACCACAGCCTGTTTCTATCGTAGCCCGATGCTCTCCATTTTGTTGTATTTCGATTACTTCACGATTTACGATAACGTGTGGACCATAAAAAACATTCTTTTTATCAGGATCGTAATATGACGTTTGTCCTACGTCAGAATAGATCACAGATACGGTTACTTTATTCTCCGCCGTCATACGTTCTTCAAATTCTGCCACGTCATCGGCCGTCGGCCACTTACAATCATTTTTACATTCATTAATTAACTGCATAATAATAAAGGCGGCACCAATTTGGTCATGTGTATCACTACCGTATAATTTACTTTTCAAGAAAGATACTAATGAACCGACATCATTTACTCCTGTGATTGCCTTTCCATTTCCCGAAGAGTCCCTACCAGTTAAAACATCATTTACTCCATATTCGGCATATTCGCCTGTTGTGCCACAATCGCCACCTCCCATATATTCACCGGCCTCAAAAAAACAATCGCCACTTATTGCGAGGCTGTCGTTCTCTAACACAATAATGTTTATAGACAAAACTGTTACTAACGAAAATATAATTAGTCGAATATATTTCATTTAATCAATGCCTCTGCATTTCTTTTTGCTATCAAATAATCATTATAAGGACAAGATTCATTAGGATTATCAGATTTCTCACTCCTATCGGCAGCCAGTTGATAATATTCGACAGCTTCTTGATAAGATCCCATTTTCATATAAACAAGGGCAAGGTTAGAGGCTGTACTGGCAGTTGGCTTGATTGTCTCTGCTTGATTTGCTATCTCTAAAGCAGAATCTTCCATTTCATTATTTATATACAACAAAAACGATTCATTAAGATACACTAATTTAGCATCATTATTACTAGAATTATTCACATATTCTTGGAGTTTCTTTTGATTTTCTTCTAACGCTGTAATATCACCTGTTGAATCTGATTGTTTTTTCAATTCTTCGATGTTATCTATCGCATCAGTAATATCTGAAGAAACAGTTTTTTTATTAGTATTATCATTTTTTTCGTTATTAATTATCTGATTTATTTTTTCTCCATTTGTTGAGATGAATGCCCAAGAAATCAAACCAAGAACAGCAATAATAATTACTAAAATAATTAATATTTTTTTGTTTTTTAATGGTAATTTATTTCTAATTTTTATTATATTTGACATCAGAAATCTTTCTTATGTTTTTATTAATACAATAATATCATATCAAAATAATCTAAACTAATTTATATAATCTTGGTCACTATTGCTAAAATAATTATTTTAAATGTCGCATAATTTCATTACCTCTGTTAAAATACTATTATGAGTTTATCTATTGGAATAGTCGGGTTGCCAAATGTTGGTAAGTCCACTTTATTTAATGCTTTAACTGATAATAGTATATTGGTTGCTAATTATCCGTTTGCTACTATTGAGCCAAATACCGGTATAGTACCTGTACCAGATCCACGCTTAAACAAATTAGCGGAAATGTATAATACTTCAAAAATTATCCCTGCTACGGTGACTTTTGTTGATATCGCTGGTTTAGTTGCTGGTGCAAGCCAAGGAGAAGGTTTAGGTAATAAATTTTTAGCTAATATCAGACAATGCGATGCGATTATTCATATCGTTCGGGCTTTTCATGACGATAGTGTTATGCATGTATCTAAAGAAGTAAACCCTAAAAATGATATCGAAATTATTAATACTGAACTCATTTTAGCCGATATTCAAACTATAGAGTCTCGCCTCCAAAAAGTAATGCGAGATGCCAAAGGAAATCCAAAATTAAAGGATACTATCGACTATCTAAATGAACTCTTGAGTTACCTTAAATCAGGTAAATTAATATCTGAATTAAAAAATTTAAAAAATGAGTACTTTGCAGACTTAAATTTACTGACATCCAAATCGTTAATTTATGTGTTCAATATAGATGAAGAGACACTTACTAATGAAGAAAGAAAGACTGAATTAAAAAGGCTCGTCGAACCTTCGCGAACAATTTTTGTATGTGCCAAACTTGAGGATGAATTAAGAGAACTGAATCAAAATGAGGCTACGGAATTATTAGAAAGCTACGGAGTAAAAGAAACTGGTTTGGTGCAATTAATTAAAACTGCATATGATATGCTAGGACTACAAAGTTTCTTGACCGCTGGCCCTAAAGAGGTTCGGGCATGGACTATACATAAGGGATCAACTGCCCCTCAATCTGCAGGAGTAATTCATACTGATTTTGAAAAAGGTTTTATCGCCGCTCAGATTGTAGACTATGATGATTTAATCACCACCGGTTCCGAAGTCGCCGCTCGCTCGACTGGCAAAATCCGCACCGAAGGTCGTGACTATATAATGCGTCCAGGTGATATTGTCGAATTTCGCTTCAACGTCTCCAAATAATTAGAAACTAAGAAATTAAATATCTAAAAATATAAAAACAAAGTTTACTTAAGCTTAAAATAAACTTATCAGGGTCGGACCCTGATAAGTTTATTTTAAGTATATTTTAAATTATTAACATTTATATTAATTAAATTTTTGTTAATACATAGAAGCGTTCGCGGTTACCTTTGGCACCTGCGACTTCACTATCACGTTTATCTCGAATAATGAAATAAGAACGTGTCCAATCTTCGAAGTCTTTTATTATTTGTCGCCTCATAGCGTCATTTTTGATAACTCCCTTGTTTGTCTGATTCTTTCCCGCTTCAAATTGAGGTTTTAACATGGCAACAATTTGAGTATTTTTATCTACAAGACTGTTATATATATGCGGTAAAATTTGTTTCAAAGAAATGAACGAAACGTCGATAAGAATAATATCAGGCTTAATATCGAGATAAAAATCCCTTATATCAGTTTTTTCGAAAAGTTCAATACGTTTATCAGAGCGTAAACTTGGGTGTAACTGTTCAGTACCAACATCGACTGCGTATACTTTTTCAGCTCCTTTTTGCAGTGAATAGTCTGTAAAACCACCAGTACTACTACCAACATCAAGTACTATTTTTCCTCTGAAATCTAATTTTAAGGCAGATGCGACTGATGCTAATTTCAATCCAGCTCTACTGACATACTTTTCATTTGCATCCAATTTAATCTCTGAATTATCATTTACAAAATAACCTGGTTTGGACACTACATGACCATCAATAGAGACTTTTCCAAGACGAATCCAATTTTCCGCCTGAGAACGACTCATAACTAATTTACGCTTTAAAAGCGTTGTGTCAAGTCGTTGTTTTTGCATATTTTTAGCCTTTTTTACGTTCGCGATATTCGCCTGTTGTAGTATCGACTGAAACAATATCACCAGTTTTAATAAATGCTGGAACTTTTATTATGAATCCAGTCTCCAGCGTCGCGTCTTTCATAACATTACTAGTAGTATCGCCTTTCGTAACGTCTTCGGTGTATGTGACCTGTAGATATAGGTTCTTTGGTAATTCAACATTTATTACTCTACTATTGAATAATTGCAAAACTAAGTTATCACCCTCTTTCAGATAATTCTTTGCGTCATCGACGATATCAGCTGGAATCTGAAATTGTTCAAATGTTTCAGGATCCATAAAATAAAAGTTTTGTCCATCCGAATACAAATACTGAACAGTCTGATTATTCACTTCAGCTGATTCAATTTTTTCCTGACCTTTGAAAGTTTTTGGAATTACACTACCGTCAATTAGATTTTTAATTTTAACATTAACAATACTTCCGCCACGTCCGACGACTTTTTGATTATATTCAATAACACGGAAAGGTTTTCCATCAATCTGGACGACCACACCTTTTTTTAAGTCGGTTGGTTGATAAGCCATATCAAAAATTATCCTTGAGTAACAAATGGTAACAAAGCAAGGTGACGAGCACGTTTAATAGCAGTAGCAAGTTGTCGTTGTTGACGAGAACTCAAGCCAGTCTTACTAATAGGCTTTATTTGTCCGTAAATATCTATAAAGCGTTGCAATGTTTTTACATCCTTATAATCAAAATATACGAGGGCATCTTTTTTATATCTTTTTGTAATCATAAATTATCCTTTCTGAAAAATTACTAAAATGGAATCTCACTTAAATCAATCGGCTTGTCTTCAATATCTTCAATAACTACATCTTCGGATTTCTTAGACCTTGATTTTGAACTAGATATTTCTTCGGACGAGGAACTGTTTCCACTAGGACCATCAAGGAAAGTTACATCATTAGCAACAACCTCGATGCGACTTTGTTTTTTGCCAGTTTCTTTATCATCCCAACTATCTTGGCGTAGCCTACCTTGTACTAGCACACGGCGACCTTTTGAGAGGTATTGCATAACCAATTCACCTAATTTTTCCCATGCGGACACGTTGAAAAAATCAGCTGTATCATCTTGACCAAGGCGATCAACAGCAATACCAAAGCTGACGATAGTTTTACCAGTTGGAGTCGTGCGTTGTTCAGGATCTCGAGTTAATCGTCCCATCAATATGACTTGGTTTATACTTTTTGCCATTTTTTACTCCTCCTCATTAATATCTTGCTCGTTATTTTCATTTTGTTCTTCAATATTCTTTGAATTCTGAATTGCCTTGCGAGCTCTTTCATCAGTCGTAACTAATAGATATCTCAACACTTCGTTTGAAATATTTAGCGTATTGCTAATTTTTAATGGTGCTTGAGTAGGTAATTTTAATTCAAAAAAGACATAGACTGCAAAATCTTCTTTCTTAATCCGATAAGAAAGTCTTTTCTTGCCCCAAATATCTTCTTTTGTAATTTCGCCACCGTTTGACGTGATAAGCTTGCGAATTTTTACAAGCGGAGTGTCTAAATCCACCTCCAAATCAGGGTGAACCAAGACTGTTAGTTCGTATTCTTTCATTAGATTTCCTCCTCTGGAATCCTTATATTGTGGATGCTTATACTAAAATACAAGCCGAGTTAATAACTTTTATATTATATCAGTTTTTATAAGATACGTCTATCTTTAGACAAGATTTTGAGTAATTTACGCATTGTCATTAATCTGATTTATTTCATCAATACTTTCAACTAATACTTCTCTTGGACGAGCACCGTCAGGTGGACTTATGATTCCCCGTTCTTCCAATTGAGACATTATTCTAGCCGCTTTTGCATAACCTACTTTCAGACGCATTTGTAAAAAGGTTGTACTTGCTTTTCGATTTTCGATTACTAGCCTAAGAGCATCATCATAACGATTATCAATTTCGTCATCATAATCTGTTATAACCCCGCCCTTTCCGTTAAGATGAACTGGTTGACTAATGACTTCATCATTATATTGTGGAGGTGATTGACTACGTAAATAATCCATCACTTTTCGAACTTCAGGTTTTGTTACTAAAGCACCTTGAACACGTTTCGCCCCAGGCATATCGGTCGTTTTTAACAACATGTCACCATTTCCAAGTAACTTGTCAGCACCATTTTGATCTAATATTATTCTACTTTCTAGCTGATTAGATACCGAAAAGGCAATTTTAGCAGGAACGTTTGCCTTTATTAGACCAGTAATAACATCCTTGCGAGGACTTTGAGTCGCAATCACTAAATGTAATCCCGCAGCCCTACCCTTTTGAGCTATCCTTATAATCAAGCTTTCTAAATCTTTTGGTGCTTGTTGTTTTAAATCACTAAGCTCATCAATAACAATCACGACATAAGGCATAGCACCATTCTCATGTTGTTGAGGATAGCCATTTTCGTCTGTAACTGATATTTTTCGTCCTTTTGATTTAATAACCGAATTATATTCCTTGATATCAACGACTTTATTTTCAGCAAGTAAGACATAACGCCTTTCCATTTCTTGAACGCACCATTTAAGAGCACTAATTGTCTTATCAGCTTCCGTAATAACTGGAGTAATAAGATGAGGTATATCCTGATATGCCACCATCTCCACACGCTTTGGATCAATTAAAATCATTTTCATATTACTTGGACTATTGTGGTACAAAAGACTTGTGAGAAGCGTATTAATCATGACAGATTTTCCAGCTTTAGTTTGACCTGCTATTAATAAGTGTGGCATATCGTTTAACTCGCCTAATACAACCTTTCCAGAGATATCACGCCCAATAGCAAAAGTAAGTGGTTCAGTCTTATTCTTCCATTCAGGGCTTGCAATGATTGAATATAAACGCACATCACCAGCCTTTTGATTTGGAACTTCAATACCGACAGCTTTTTGACCAGGAATTGGTGCTTCGATACGTAGTCTCTGAGCACCTAAAGCAAGCATTAGATTTTTTTCATAAGATGCTATCCTATCTAGTTTAATTCCACGTGCTGGTAGTAATGTATATTGGGTAACTCGAGGACCCATATTAGCACCTTCAATATCAACTTCAATATCAAATTCTCGAAGTGTACTTTTTATAATACCGGCATTTTGTTGGATATTTCCAGCATCAGGAGGAGATTGTCTGTTTTCTAATAATTCCAGATTTGGGAACTTCCAGTTTGGATCATTTACAGTAACTAGTACTGATTGATTATCAGAAGATTTATTTCGAGAAACACCAGATAGACCAGGAATTTTTGGTTTTACTCTCGTCGTAATAACATTGTTTAAATCTGGCATGTTTACTTTAATTTCATTACCGCTTGAGCGTAGTGTTTCAATAGCTGAAACGTTACGCATAATTTTCATATTAGCTTCATTTTCAGAAGTATCATGTTTAATAATTTTCGATATTTTTTTGATTACTGTAAATGGAGTTTCTCTTAATATGAAAAGCATAGTTACAATAATTAGTAACACGTATATAAATGAAGCTACATTAGAGTCTACTAAAGATAGCATACCGCCATTTACAATTTCGCCGATTAGTCCCCCTTCAGTTTGGCCGTCGTTATTTTTTAGCAAACCAAATAAACCTGAAAATAATAGGATTACAATAACGCTAGCAAACTTGGTAACAAATGGTAATTGATTATTTTCAGATCTAAAAATTTCAACAGCTAAAAATATAAATAATAATGGTAATACATAAACCGCTAAGCCTATGACTGAAATTGAAGAACTATGAGCCCATTCAAGTATCGGACCACCAGAACCAAACCAAGCTACGACAAAAAGAATAGAAACTGCTATCAATAAAAGTGCTCCGATTTGAGACCAAAAACCTGTCGGCAAGTTGTGTTGCGGTTGTGATTTTTGTAATCTGTTTGACTTTCGTTTTTTTCTTTTTGCCATATTACTTTCCTATTATAAACCGCTTTTGTAATCTTTTGGTGAGCATATTATAGCAAAATTTACTACATTTTGCAAGTGGCAGTCTTAATATTCGCGACGATCATTTCTGAAAGTTGGTCGTGGTCTAGTCTCATCAGTTTCTTGATAGGTATGAGGCTTATGCACGATATGATCCAACGTATGGTCAACAGGTTCAATCTTTGGAACATTTGGTGTTTTTTGACTTTTACCACCTATTTCATTAATTACCGGAATAACTATCGGCGTACGATGAGTTTGATCATATAAGATATGAGTAATTTCGTCTTTGATTTCTTTTTTAATGACATCTAAATCAACATGCTTAGCAGTAAATGAACGAGATACTTTTTGTTTTAAATATTGACGAATCATACCCATCAATTCTTCATTATCACGAAGATAAATAAAACCTCGACTTATGATATCAGGGCTAGTTAATAATCTTCCACTACCTTTTAGTACTGTAAGAACAACGACAAATATTCCTTCTGTGGCCATATGAATTCGGTCTTTTAAAACGACTTCAGAAACAATCGTGTCGTTATCGTCGTACATAATACCACCAACTGGAATACGACCAGCTTTGCGAGCACTTTCGCTTGTTATCTCAATGACATCACCACTGTCACAGACAAAGATATTTTCTCTTCTTATACCTACGGTTTTTTCAGCAATACTGGCATTATGAACTAGCATATGAAATTCACCGTGAATTGGGATGTAATATTTTGGATTCAAGGCACTTATAAATTTGACGTGATCATCGTGATAAGCATGCCCTGACAAATGCAAAGGACCAACTCCAGTCAAATGAGTTCTATTATTTTGAATTACTTCACTTCCCTCGCGCATTAAACCATCAATTGTTCGCACGACATATTTTTCATTTCCTGGTATAGGATTTGAGCTAAAAACGATAACGTCCGAATTTTTTATCTTTATAAATTTATGACTACCACTAGCCATACGATTTAATACGGCACTAAATTCACCTTGAGAGCCAGTACAGACGATAGTAACCTTATTATCGGGCAATTTAATAATATCTTCCATCTTTACTACGATATCTCTTGGCACTTTAATTACACCTGATCGTAACGCAACTTCAAGATTTTGGATCATACTATAACCAGCAAAAGCTACTTTGCGATTATATTTTTTTGCTTCATCTAGAATTACTTGCATACGGTGGATTTGGCTAGAAAAACAACTTATTATCAAGCGACTGTTTGGGTATTTATTCATTATTTGACCCATACTTTCTTGAATATCGAACTCGCTATGAGTATGAGTCCCATCGGATTCACAATTTGTTGACTCGTTCATAAGCACCAAAATACCTTCTTTTGTTGCTACTTCAGTAAAGCGTTCGAAGTCAAATTTTTTTCCGTCAACTGGAGCATTTTCAAGACGCCAGTCACCACTATGGACCAAAACTCCAAGTGGCGTACGTATGATAAGAGCTGCACAATCTGGAATCGAGTGATCAACACGGACAAATTCAACATTAAAACTATCGCCTATCTGAACTCTATCGTGTGTATCAGGATTTACTTCAATATATTTCGGCTCATAGCCACTTGAAGATTCCTCCATAGTTCGTTGAATCATACCCAAAGTAAACTTTGTGCCATAAACCGGAGCCGGTATTCTATGGGCCAACTGCTTGAAACCACCGATATGGTCAAGGTGAGCATGAGTAAAAATAATAGCCCTGATCTTGTGCTTATTTTCTTCAAGATAAGTAATATCGGGGGTAATGTAATTTATACCAGGATAATTTTCTCCGGGAAACAAAAAACCACAGTCAATAACGATGATATCATTATCATACTCGATGGCTGTCATATTTTTTCCGATACCCATCTCGCCCAATCCTCCGATTGGCAAAATACGTAATTTTGGACCACGAGATTTAGGTTGCTTCTTTTGATCAACAGGGCTAAATTGACGTCCGCTATAGCCATTATAGATAGATTTATTAACAGGTATATCTATCATGTGTTGGCTTGCTCGGACATTAACATTTTCATTAACACGTCGTTGTGCCCTAAAAACTTCGCCCTTCCGAGTAGCTATACTATTCAGAACAGTATTATTTGATCTAGACTTTTGTTGTTGCTGTCCTTGACGTTTTGATACATCATCATTTTGGACATTAGAGAGCCTTCTTTGACCCATTGATTTATATTTTCTCCTATTATTTTTATTATTTAAATTTATTCAACTTACAATAAGAAGAGGTTTTCAGACGATAATTACAAGTAGCCTCTTTAGGTATTGTTATTGTAACATTAAACACATTAAAAAGTCAATTAATTTTTTCTGAATCAATTTTTGCGATTATTTCTGGGACACTCAAAAAATCATCTATAAGTGTTTGTCGTAAACCCCCATTATAGAGAGCGGCTGCAGGATGAAACAAAGGGATAATGATAATTTTTTTATCACCGAAAGAAATACGCTTGGGCTGACCATGAATTTGACCAATTTTCATATCTGGAAGAAAATATTCCATACTATGACGTCCAAGGGTAATTACTACTTTCGGATCAATTATCTGGATCTGTTTTAATAAATAAGGCCAGAAAGCTTTTTTTTCTTCTGGTAATGGATCTCGATTATTAGGCGGACGGTATTTTACGATATTAGTAATATAGACGTCATTTCGTTCCATACCAGCACTTCGTAACATTTCATCCAAAAATTTTCCGGCTAATCCAACGAACGGCAGTCCCTGCTCGTCTTCATTTTTACCCGGAGCTTCACCTATTAAGACAATATCAGCATTAACATTGCCATCACCCATTACTAAATTTTTTGCTTGATTAGCTAATTCTTGACAGATATTGTTTTTTAAAATATCTTCTTTAATCTGGTTTATTAATAATTGATTATCTTTCATTATTGCATTAAATCACTTCATTTATCATTATATTTTTTACGATATAGTTACATTAGTTAATTCTTAATAAAATTTGAGAATATATACGACCCTAAGAAGCACCTTCTCTAAATTTTATTATCGAGCCATCCATGTACCAAATATAATCAAGAGTTTCATCAGTAAAGTTAAAGCCGACATTCGTGTATGTTGCTTGATTAGCTAAATCACCTGGAGTAATGTCTTTTCCGTTATTGCTAACTAAATCACTACTCGTGACGGTTGAACTATTGACCGTTATGGAAGATAATGCCTGATTTAATCTTGTTCCATAATATGAACCGCCATATATTCTACCGCGACTTGCCCCACTCGCCACAACACTACCACCTCTGATAACACCTTTTATGTTTGCAGAATCATTATAACCAACAATACCTCCGATATAATTAGTTCCGGAAACATTTCCCTCAACAATAACGGATGTTATATTACCAACGGCAGTGTTATTACCATTAAAACCTGTCCCAAGCCCGACATAGTTATCTCCATTTATATTACCAGAGATAATATTATCACTTATTTTTCTTGAACTAACGCCAGAGTTATATCCAGTAAATCCGCCCAAATAATCATTACCATTTATAGAAAGATTGGTAAGTTTTAAACCAGCAAGGCCACAATTAATACAATACCGATTATTACCAATGCCACGATAATAATATTTTTCTTAACATTCGACTTTAATTTTACAGTAATGTCAGCAACATCGTTATCCATGCGATTACCTTTCTTACTATTAGTATATGCCAATTATAACTTAAATTTGTACTGCTTTTACACTTAAGCTAAGACGACCACGATCATCGATGCCAATGAGTTTGACTTTAATAATTTGACCTTCTTTTAGCACATCGGTAACCTTTTCTACTCGTTTATCAGCCAGTTCGCTAATATGGACCATGCCGTCGATACCGGGCATTATATTAACAAACGCACCGAACTCTTTAATACTAACAACTTTACCTTCATAAACTGTTCCGACTTCAGGCTCTTCGGTTAAACCCTTGATCCATTTCATGGCTGTATCAATTGCGTCCTTATCGATTGCAGCGATAGTAATCAAACCATCTTCAGATACGTCAATCTGAGCTCCAGTTTCGGCAGTGATTTTTTTAATCACCTCTCCGCCTTTTCCAATTACGGCTCCGATTTTATCTGGATTTATCTGGATTTTATCAATCCTTGGTGCGTAAATACTTAATTCTTTACGGTATTCAGGTATTGTCTCAAGCATATGTTTCAAGATAAAGGCACGGCCAATACTCGCCTTTTCAATAGCCATGCCAAGTATTTCTACTGGTAGACCGTGAACCTTCATATCCATTTGTAATGCTGTTATGCCATTTGAAGTGCCTGTTACTTTAAAGTCCATATCACCAGCAAAATCTTCGGCATCGGCAATATCGCTCATAATATATGGAGTTTTTCCATCCATCATCAAGCCCATAGCAATACCCGAAACTGGTGCTTTTATTGGTACGCCAGCATCCATCAGGGCTAGACAGCTACTACATGTAGCAGCCATTGATGTTGAACCATTTTGACTCATAATTTCAGTAACGCTACGAATAGCATAAGGGAAATCCTCAGGTGACGGCAATACAGGGCTGAGAGCACGTTCCGCTAAATAACCGTGTCCAATTTCTCGTCGTCCAGGACTACCCATTCTTTGAATCTCACCAAGAGTATAACCTGGAGCATTATAATGATGCATATAACGACGCTCGAGTTCGTTAAATTCCATAGTGTCTACAATTTGAGAATAGCTAAGTGGAGCTAATGTTACAATGTTCATACCTTGAGTTATGCCTCTGGTAAATAAACTTGAACCGTGAGCACGTGGCAAAATACCGACTTCACTTGAAAGAGGTCTGATTTCGTCTAACTTACGACCATCTGGACGAACATTATGTTCAATAATACCTTTGCGAACATCTTTATGAAGTGCCATCGTAAAGGCCTCATCGTATTCATCATGAATTTTGTCGTCATAAGCTTCCTCGCCTATTTTTTCACGCATCTTGTCATGAAATTCCCATCGCAAAGTGGACACTAATTCATTACGCTCAGGATAAGGTTTACGTAAGGCATCACCCAACTTGCCTTCAACCCACTTATCAACAAATTTTTGGATTTCTTCATTAGGAAGAACTAAAGTGTATTCTTTTGGTTCTGGTGAAACTTTTTTCGCAAGTTCTTTTTGCAACTTTATAGCAGGCTGATACGCTTTATATGCCCAAGTAAGTGCGTCAATCATTACTTTTTCACTTACTTCATTAGCACCAGCCTCAACCATAGTAATTCCACTTTCAATTCCAGCAACTACTAAATCTAAATCGCTATTGGCACGTTCTTCAGGTGATAAAAAGGCTTTGTATTCACCATTTACACGACCAACTCTGATACCCGCAACTGGGCCATCGAAAGGTGTTCCAGTTAACATCAATGCAGCACTAGATGCAATCATAGCAACGACATCAGGACGAAAATTTGGATCCATAGAAAGTACTGTTGATACGACATGAATTTCTTGACGGTAGCCTTTTGGAAACAGCGGACGGATTGGACGATCGATTATTCTTCCGATGAGAACAGCATCGTCGCTAGGTTTGCCTTCACGTTTTACGAAACGACTGCCTGATATTCTTCCAGCAGCGTAAAACTTTTCTTCATAATCAATAGTTAATGGAAAATAGTCCAAAATTATCGGTCTTGAACCGACGACCGCTGAGCCTAAGACTACAGTTTCGCCATAAGTCACTAGGACGCTTGCCGTAGATCTAAATCCAACACGGTTAACTTCTAATGTTAATGGGCGTCCACAAAATTCAGTCGTAACTGAAAATATTTTTTTGCCATTAGGGTTGATAATAGGCATATTTCTCCTCCTATATATAAATTCGCCTTATAAGATCAGCGAATAAGTAACGGGTATAGAAATTCGCATACTCAAATTTCTTTATCCACCACTTATTACGCTTCTAATATCATACCACAAAAGTGTATAATCACCATATGATTGATAGAAGAATAAATGTCAGAGGCATTGTATACGAAAATGGTAAGATTCTCGCACAACAATTGAATCAACCCGAAAATCAAAACGATGGTGAATGGTGGTGTACGCCGGGTGGCGGTTTAGATGAAAAAGAAGTACTGACGACTGGACTTGAGCGTGAGATGCTTGAGGAAACTGGAATCGTCGCCAAAATTGGTAAATTACTCTTTATTCAACAATTCATCAGAGACGATGGTAATGAACAACTAGAATTTTTCTTTAATATCGATAATCCTACAGATTACCATGAAATTGATCTGTCAAAAACTACTCATGGCGAACAAGAGATTAAAAAAGTCGCTTTTGTCGATCCAAAAACCACAAATGTTCTGCCAGGAATACTACAAACCATCGATATCGCCAGTTATATCAGTGATAACAAGCCAGTTAAAATTTTCGAAAACTTGGGATAAAACTAAAATAAAAACTCCGCTTATTTGCGGAGTTTTAGGCTTGAAACAACTTTTTTATAAGATTCAAAATCACTATTTTCTAGATATTTAAGTAATCTTTTACGTTTTCCTACCATCTGGATTAAACCACGACGAGCCATATTGTCGTTCTTATTAACCTTAAGATGTTCAGTTATTTCTTTTATACGGATCGTTAAAACTGACACTTGGGCTTGAGAGCTACCAACATCGGTTTTATGTAGTTGAGTCAAAGCTATAGCTTTGATTTTATTATCTGTTGTAATCATCGACTATGCATTGTATCAAAGTTTTGCACAGGTTTCAACACCTAAAAATCTCTATTCAATATAAACTTTAGATTTATATTAAATTTTACTTTATATTTACTTATCAGGGTCGGACCCTGATAAGCTTAATTTAAGTCTTTATAAATTTATTTTTCAGTATATTATTAAACACTATTGCTACATTCCAATATACGTTTGATTTAATGAAATATATTAAAAAACCTATGCTTTTAAATTGACATTTTACCTGTTAAATGCTAGAATATCCGCAGAATGTGGAATTTTGCGAAGTCCGCTTCGTACGGAGGTAAATCCGCGCGAAGATTAATACTGTTTGTTCTTGCTACTTTAGTAGCTACTTTTTTGTGGACTTACGTTAATATCTCGAATGTTTACGCTGTTGATGCCAATTGGAACAGTGAATCATCACTAAACTACGACGGTAATAATTACACTGGACCTATCGACAAAGATACTCTAAAAAAATTAGATCTTGAGAGCGATGACCAAGCCTATATCTTTATCGATGAAGATTCAGAAAAAGCTGAAGTAATATTTTTTCCTTCAGGTAAAGAGGCTGAAAATGCCGAAACGGCAACTCACAAAATTTATGATTATGACGGGAAAGATTACAGCAACCCTTCAAGCCCAAATTCCGTAACTATCGATAAACGCTCAGAAACTGTAAAGACTGAAGGTCATAAATCTTGCGTCCTAGATGGAGTTGGTTGGATAATCTGTCCCGTTACGAATTTCTTAGCAGATGGAATGGATAACATTTTCAATATTTTGACCGGATTCTTAGAGGTCAGACCAATCCAAACAGGTCAGAATAACGCCTTATTTAGAGCGTGGTCCTACATGCGAAGTTTTGCGAATGTTGCCTTTGTAATCGCCTTCTTGATAATTATCTATTCGCAAATTACTAACATGGGAATATCAAACTACAGCGTCAAAAAAATGCTCCCAAGATTAATAATTGCTGCAATACTAGTCAATCTTTCATACCTTATCTGTGCATTGCTAGTCGATGTCTCAAACATACTAGGATATTCAATCCAAGATGTCTTTAACTCAATAAGAGAGGGTTTAGTCGGAGATGAAGGAAATACTTGGGAACTGACGAGTTGGCGGAGCATTGCTAGCTTTATATTAACTGGCGGAGTAGCAACGGCTGGAATAGCAACTTTTATCATTGCAAACAGTTGGGCCGGAGCCTTATTCCTATTATTACCCGCTTTGGTATCTTGTATTATCGCGGCATTAATTGCTTTGGTAATTTTAGTCGGAAGACAAGCCCTCATTACGATATTAGTAATAATTTCGCCTCTGGCTTTTGTGGCTTATTTATTACCAAACACCGAAAAATTATTTGAAAAATGGAAATCCGCATTCATGACAATGCTAATCCTATTTCCAGCATTTTCAATAGTTTTTGGCGGTTCGCAAATGGCAGCAGCAGTAATCATTCAAAATGCTAATTCAATTATGACAGTTATTCTTGCTATGACTGTACAAGTGGCACCCCTATTTATAACCCCTCTACTAATTAATATGAGCGGTTCAATCTTAGGAAAAGTAGCAGGATTCGTAAATAATCCAAGCAGAGGTCTTGTCGATCGAACACGAAATTTTTCAGAGGATATGGCTAGTACTCATCGTTCCAAGTGGCTAGGCGGAGAGGCTACAAAAAGATCCCCCTTCAGACGAACTGCTCAAAAAATTGATCATAATCGACGTAAGCGAGAATCAATTAGAAAAATTTATGACGGAAAAACAGACAACCGCTATTCATCATCGGACGATAATCGCAAATTATATGAACAAATATACGAAGTCGATCGAGACAAAAAATACACCGAGCAAGAGCTTGAACGCAATTTACATAGAAAAATCCGCACTAATGATCGATTATTACAAAAAGAAATGGATACACGTATAATTTCCACCGAAAATGCCGAAGCAAAAGGCAGAGTTGATAGGATTGAACAAGAATTATATGCAGGAAAAGACACAACAGCAACTGGTGCTTTGTCGACACATGCCGTCCGTGCCGAAATTGCTAAACGCGACCTAAATCTTAATGCTATTGCAAATCAAGCAGCTCTACGCGTCCAACAAGCTAATCTATCAAATGCTCTTATGGGCAACGTAGCAATGATAGAAGGCCAATTAATTCGTGATTATGCTGGAGGTATTGATACCTCTGGAGCCGATTCGGCTTTGGCCTTTGCTGTCAAGGAACGACGTGAAGCAATCGGAAAGCTTATCAATGAACGAAATGAACTCGCAAAACAATTCAAATTAAGTGGTGAGCAATATCAAAAATTAGCCGTAAGAGAAGACAACGTCGTAGGTATAGACAATAACGGCAATACCTACACCTTCAGCGTAGATGATAATTTCACTGTCGAAATGGCAATCGCAAATCAGTTAATGACTGGTTCTTATGATGAAAAGTATGCCATTATATCCCAATCCGGTAGCCCAAAATTAAACGACTATCGAGCATCAATATCAAGAGCTATCCCAGCAAACGGCATACCTAATTCGATTTCGGCATTCGGCGGAAAATTCATTAACGAGGTCATTAAGGGTAATGTTAAAAATGACGAAGACGTAGATAAACTTGTCGTCGATTTCGTGATTGATGGTAAATTCAAAGCTGAAGCAATCGCTGATGACGATCCAGGTTCAATCAAGTTACTTGAAAGAATAATTAACTACGATACAAGTGGCCTAAGCCAATCGAAACAAGAAGCCTTTAAGGCAAATTTCTTAAAACTTATAGGAGTTGCTCAAGCCATTATCAACCCAGATCCTAACAACAAGTTAAATAGTATAGCAGCCCAAGGCACCAAAGATGAACTTGAAAAACTCATCAGACTTGGCGAATCAAAATTTTCACCACAAGACGAAGAAAATAACGAATAAAACTACCTAATCAATAATTCCAAATTCAATAAGTTTTTGTGATTCTTGAACATTCCACTCGCCCACCGATAATCGACGCAATTCAGTACAATACGCTCCAGTGCCAAGTGCTTTGCCAATATCTTCGGCCAAACTTCTAATATAAGTACCGCTCGAAACATGAACTCTAATTTTTAAATCAGGATATTCATAACTCAAGATTTCTAAACCATAAATTTTAACCTGACGTTCTGGCATTTCTACCTGTTTTCCCTCACGAGCAATTTTATATGCTCTCTGACCACCAATTTTAATGGCACTATATAATGGCGGACGTTGAGTTATTTCTCCGACAAAATTTTCTACAATCCTTTCAATATCAGATAGCGTAGGTTTTTTATCAGATATTTTTGAAATTTCACCTTCAGTGTCTCCTGTCGTACTAGTCTCGCCTAATTTAATCACCACTTCATAGATCTTATCGAGTTTGCTATATTTTTCAGCATTTTTACATTCATTCCCAATAACAATAATCATCAGACCAGTCGCAAAGGGGTCAAGAGTCCCCGTGTGTCCAACTTTTACTTTCTTGCCCAGGCTGTATGAAGAACTAGACAAGACACGTCTGATGCGTGCTACGACGCCAAAACTGGTCATATCAGCAGGTTTGTCGATTAATAAAATACCGTCTTTCATTTCGTTTAGTATAACACTTTAGAAAATGGAAGTTGGTCCAAAACTACTGGCCAGGAATTTTGAAACGAGAGGGATCATTTGATAATTCTATTTTAGGAGTAACACCTAATTCTTCAGCTGTTACTGGTGCCCCGACTCCACTAGGTGGTATTTGTACGGGCGGTGGCAGGGAAGAGAAATCCGGAATCTCCGGAGGCATTGGCAATTTAATAGCATTGTCAGAACTAACCAAAGGACCACCAGCGAATATATCGACATTTTTCATTTCATCACCCTGACCGACACCATTTATTGCCGAATTATGATCATTACCGGCATCACTAAGATAGGCATGACTTAATATCGTCTTGTTTTGTTCATTCTCTAATTCTTTTCGAAGATTGTCTGCAGCTTCGTCTGAAACCGCATTCAAAGAACCTCCAAGCGATGGCTCTATAATATCTGCAGGGACCTGAGCTTCAACTTTCTCAATTTTCGGTAATTGCTCAATCTGAGGAAATGGTACAGGTGTATTATAGTCAGGAATAATTTTATTTTCTAATGGCAAGGTGCTAGAAATATCCGTCAATGCTGCTTCTTCAGGAGGAATAAAATTCAAATTTTGCACAGGGGCAACCACTGGTTGGTCTTCGACCACTTCGGGTTGTGGAGGCGATTCTGGCTCAGGTACATAAGCATAAGCTGGTGCTATTGTGGATGATAGACTTGATGGACCGATATGCTCGGGTTGAGGCAACCGGTTGTCACTATTTATCAAACTGGTCTCAGGCATTTCCGGTGGAATAGTAGATTGCGGAGCTGTTCCAACTATTGGGGTAAGTTCTTCAACTACTGGCGATTGAACGACCGGTGGTTCTGGGGTTTCGTCAACAGGCGAAGTATCATTACTATGATCAATTTTTAGATTTTCAGGAGGTAAAGTAGATGAACCCATAACATCAGTAGTTTCATCTTCATTTACTACTGGTGGTAATTCTACATTTTCTTGGAATTCAGCAGGTTGATCAGTTTGAGCATCTTGTGGCAATGAATCAATTTCATGAGATTCTTGTAATTTAGCAGCAATCAGCTGTTGATCAGCTCCTGCCGACATCAATTGTGCAGCCATCGTCATTACATGTGATGTAGTACGAGTATTGCTAAATCTATCCGTAGAAGCAACTATTCCTGTTAAAAGTGCCGATGCGATTTGCTTATCTAAAATTGGCTTATTATCGACTTTCAATAATTCGCTCAAAGCGGTAACCATTTCACTTAAACTACTGGCAGTTTCATCACGCCAGTCTATACTACCAAGATGGCTGGATTGCTCACCTGCACATAATGTTGCGACGGTAACTTCGTGTAAAATTCTACCGTGTGCCGATAAAGCATTGTCTAAATTTTCTTGGCTAGAAACGCCCAAAGCTAATACTAAATCAACATTGAAATCACCTTGGCTGAATTCTAGATCATCTGAAGTAATAGTGGTATGATAAGGCGTAATAAAAATCTTGACAACATCACCTTCTACTTTATAACGTAGATGGTCAGCCTTTTCCTTATCGAGGGCGATGATGAAATCACGCAAACTATCGGCATTATTTTCAAAAACTTTGTCAGGCTCTAAAAAAGTAATCGCTGGTGGGATCGCACCGCTAAAAATAGCTGTCGCATGCTTATCAAATTTATTAAGTAAGATAGTTAAGCCTAACGCTGCTGACAGATCATCAACTGACGGATTATTGCTTACCGTGACCAAAATATTGCTCGATTTTTTTATCTTATCAGCAATCTGTTGCATTGGCTTTTTTGTGTCGGCCTCGTTCATTTAAATTGTTTTTCCTATTTTTATTTTAGATAAATGTCCATGTCACTATACCATAAACGGGTTACTTTAGTCAAGATTACCTTCCCCCTTTACAATCTGGTGTTTTTGCTATATAATTTCACTTTGACTATACTTATTAATTTAAAGATACAAGGAATCACTAATGCCAATCATCAAGTCCGCTATCAAGCGCGCTAAACAAGCTACTAAACGACGTGAACGCAACGTCGGCATCAAACATGACATCAAAGATGCTGTTAAAGCATTCTTGGCTAAACCATCAGCCAAAAACTTAGGTTCTGCCTATAGTGAAATCGACACTGCTGTAAAAAAAGGTTTAATCAAAAAGAACACCGCATCTCGTCGCAAAGCAAATTTATCTAAAATTGCAAAAAACGCCGGTGTTAAATTAGAGGCTAAAAAGGCTGTAGCTAAACCTACTACTGTCAAGAAAACTGTCACAAAACCAGTAAAAAAAGTAACTGCCATCGCTAAACCGACAGCTACCAAAAAAGCTCCAGCTAAAAAGAAAGTTTCGAAAAAAGTTACAAAATAATTTCGTTCTATCAATTAAATATCTCGCCTCATAGGCGGGGTATTTTTATTCAATTTGTCCCACAAAAACTGTGTAGTTCTCGCCATATTTTTTAGCACACTTTGGACAGGTCGTATACCACATATACAGCTTTTTTGTTTTAATATTCTTTTCAGCCAAAGTTTTTTCAAAATCCTTAGCCCAGTTACCAGTTTCTTTAAAATCACCTTCGTAAACTTTGGAATAAAATTTACCAGAAATGGTAATATTTTCAAGGCCTTCAACTTCTCTATCAACAGCAGAGTACAAATTCATATTCCATTTCGAAGTATGCTCCGATAGTCCTATATTGTCGACAAAATTTGCACCAGCCTTTCGGACTTTGGCATCTACCATTTTCATAACCGATCCAAAATTCAAGGGAACAAAAAATGCCGTCTTAACGCTCGTTTTAACAAACTTCTTATTATGCCATTCAAATTCTTTATTATTCCACGGCCCTGGATTGAATCTTGGGCAACACTCTTCATTTTTCATATTTTTACCTCCGCTTTATTTAATAAAAAATTTTAAAACTTCGTAAACCACAAAGGCTGGCCAGACGAGAGCTTTTAAAATCCCCAATACACCCATCCAAAAAGTTGTGGCGTTACTGATAAAATAAATCAACGCCCCTATTAAGCCCAAGCCATAGACCGCATCGCCACCTCCTGACGGATAACAATCGCGTCCTCTTTTTGCCAAATATCTCTTTTCTTTTTGCTTTTCACTGAGTTCTTTGTCCATAAGTCCTCCTACTTATATTTTACCATTTTCGATTTCAACAATCTTGTGGCGACTAGTATGACCACGAATAATTTTAATCTTCGATTTAGGCACGTCATAGTAATTAGATAACAATTTAACCAAAGCTTCATTCGCCTGTCCGCCCATTGCAACTTCTCGGACATGAACAACCAGCTCGTCAGCCTTTTCTTCAATCTTAGGACCTTTTTTACTGTTTGGTTTGATGTGGATGTGGATTTTCATGTATTAATGTATTGTTCGATTTTTTGCACTATTTCATTGTCTTGCATTTGACGAACATCTCTATATCTTACGAGTGGCATATTCGCTTTTATAAAAATTTTTTCCACTAAACTATCGCGTTCTTTGCGATTATCTCTATCATGGCTCCAATCATCTAGCTCAATCGCAACCAATGGATTAATATATGTTTTATCACAAATTAGATAATCCACCGATTTTCGATTAATCACGTTTCGAGCAGCCCAATGGTCTTTATGGTCGTTGACTTTTTCATCTAAGATTGTCGCAAGGCAAACTTGCGGAAAAATAAAATATTTGTCGCCAAAAATTCTGACCAATCTTTGATAAAAATCATTTTCAGATTTTGTCATGTAGAATTGCTTACGTTTGTAATTATATTTTAGAGTTTTCTTATAATCCTCTTCTTTTACTTTATTCTTAGCCCTCTGAATTTTAAAATAATAATCAGATACGATTATTATAATTGCTAATGCGATGATAGTTGATATTGATGAGTTCAAATCGGTTTTCCTTCTATCCTAGTAATTGAATTATTATACATATTATTCTTTATAGAATAAGTGAAGTTTTTTCTCGGTTTATCTTTTATACAAATAAAATCGCTTCATAAGTATCATTATAGCTCAGATTTCACTGAGTCTACATATTCGCGATTTTCTGGAGGGCACGTTCGATTAATGTCCAAGGGTCGGTTTTGGAGATTTTCATAGCATCATCGGCTTCGGCGAAGATATGAATTATTTGCGACACGTCTTTTTTGCTGATTTTTTTGGCAATTTTAGTTAGTTTCGACAAAACATAAGGGTGTATACCAAAATCTTTCGCCACGTTGTCATTTTTTGAGGCAAATACAACTGTTGCTAATTGAAAACCTTGAGAAAATAACAGTGCTGACAAGCGAAAAGGATCATCGCTAAATTTTAGATTTCTAAGCATTCTTTTAACACCCTTACTATCACCATTTATGGCAGTTTCTAATAGCATGAATACGTTTTCATTAGGATTAGCATCAATAATTTCGTTTACAGCCTCGACCGAGCTATCGCCATAAAGCAATAATTTTTCTATAGCATTGTTCAGTTGCCACTGATTAATACCAATGCGATCTACTAACGCCTGGATAGCCTTTCTGTCTATTTTTAGACCAAGTCTAGCCGCCTCTTCACTCACCCATTTTTCAGCACGAAATACATCACGTTCCGACCAAACTTGAAATTCACGTACAACTGCTTTATTTGACGGTAATTTAGCGATAGTTTTATATGTCGAAGTTCGTTTATCTAATTTTGATTCGACTAACACTAAATGTATATCATCAAAAATTCTATCTATCCAATTACCAAATAACGGCCATATGCTTTTATTTTGGCTAAGTCCACGGATAATTACCAAGCGTTTATTAGCGAACAAACTAATCCCCATCAAAATATCTGGTAGCTTATTGAGTGAAATCTCACTACCGTCAAATTTTTCAACAATACCATCAAATTCGCCATGCGACGAAGCGATAATTTCAACAATCGCTCGCTCAATTTCAAACGAATTCTCCCCAGTCAATAAAGTAATCATCACCTCCATTATATCCCACCCTCCGTCCATATCCACCATAACCACCCAGAGCTTAATAAACTAATCCAATTGCCTCACTCCTAGCTCCAACTTATCAACTCTACAATCTTATGATCCTACAACCGCCTAATACTACTCTCAATTCTCAATTCTCAATCCTCAATCTTAAATTCAAGACCTTCATATCCCCAACCCAAAACCTTAAAAATAGCTTATCAGGGTCCGACCCTGATAAGCTATTTTTAAGTTATTTTCAATCTTTGTTCAATGTTTAAACTTTTACGCGTTTTTTATTTTTTGGGATTTACTGATAATCACAAGTTTTCAATAATCCTAGACGAATTAAAAAATTAGGATATTGTGATATTGAAAAATAATACCACTACTCTACGTTTATTTGACCTAAGAAAAATACTTTTAAAACTAACGAATCTTTAGTTCATTTCTTAATTATCTTAATTTTAAATTAAATTATACTTATCAGGGTCCGACCCTGATAAGCTAAAATTAAGCTTTTTTACAGTATAGTGTATTACATTATATCGATATTTAATTTTGACATTATTTTAATTTTTAAAAATTAAAGATGTTCTGTAAACAATACAATGTTTTCTAAAATTTCATGTAAGTTATTTTTTCATTTGACAGCCTATAGTCGTTATCGTCCGCAATAAATTTCAAATACTCACCTATCGCCATATCATTTAATCGATTCGGGCAAATCCAATCGGCATTTTTGTTTTTAAGCCAATAATCCAAACTTGACCATTCATAATTTAAAAAATTATTCGGATTGCGGTGGATATATCTAGTCAAATGCAATAAATATTCATCATTTTTAGCTTTTTTTGCTTTAAATTTACCCTGAAACAACGTACCTACACGACCATATTTTTCATTAAAATATGTAACGTACGAAGAACAAATTGCCCGCATTAGTCTAGTCACTCCGTTCAGTTCGTTTTGAAATAACAATAAATGAAAATGGTTAGGCATTAAACAAAAAGCAACAACTTCTACCTGACCTGACAACCAAGCATATTCCCGACCTAAGCTACCTATATAAGGTTTACTATCCAAGTGTCTTTTTAATAAGTTAATAAATACAGCGTAATCTTGATCATCAAGAAATATTTGACGCTTTTCTACCCCACGATTATACACATGATAATAATTATCAACATCGTAAATTTTTACGATATTTTTATTTGGCATATGTTTATTTTAAGCATATATTAATTATTTAACAAGCTTTATTACATTAATTTTTGCTTATTTTTTACTTATCAGGGTCCGACCCTGATAAGTTTATTTTAAGTTATTTTTTATTTTTTTGAAAAAATAGGATTGTCTAGATATTAGGATATTTTTGACAATTTGGACATATGTGTGTACCACGGCTGGCAACTTTTATTTTTATAATTTCACTATTACAACGTGGGCAATTTAATCCTTCTCTTCGAAAAACACGGGCAAAATCCATATAACTTCCCTTTTTTCCTTCGGCATTGACATAATTACGATTCGTACTGCCGCCTTTCTCAATAGAAAAATTCATAACGTAACGCACTTCTTTATAGAGTTTATTTAATTCTGTTCTCGTAAGACTATTCATCAGTCGTTTAGGATGTATACTCGCACCCCATAGTGATTCATCGGCATATATATTACCAACTCCCGCTATCACTGACTGATCGAGTAATGCTGATTTTATTGTTGTATTAGGTCGACGTTTAAACCTTTCTATGAATTCTTCAGGAGTAAAATCCACTTCGAGTGGTTCAGGGCCAACACGTTTCATGAAATCAATATTTGGTACTTCCAATGTTGGCATTAATCTTATCCACCCAAATTTACGTTGATCATTAAAGAATAGATGCGAATCGTCTTTAAAAGTAATGGTCACACGAGTCGATTTATCTGGCAAATTATCTACTAAACTGTCCGTCGGATGCCCCCCTCCGAAGCGAACAGAGTTTGCTGTGACTGAGGGTTTTGAATAGTTTACAAAAACCAACTGTCCAGTCATTTTAAGATGAATGACGAGCGTATATTTTGAAGATAAATCAATCATCAAGACTTTGGCACGACGTCTAACGTTAGTTATTTTACTACCTATTAAAAACTCCTCAATATCTGATGAGGAATTTGGAAAGCTTTTTTGGTTGTCAAAAGTAACTGATTTAATCTGTTTGCTAATAATTAATTTATGAAGACCTCGTTTGACTGTTTCTACTTCAGGAAGTTCAGGCATTAGATATTAAATTACCACAAATCTTTAATATAGTCATCGGAGTTTGGAATTTGTTTTTCAAATAAGTCACTAATTTGAGAAGGTTTTAAATCCAAAGATCCCTGAACGTTTGAACAGGTTGTTGTCCATAGCGTTTTAACTGGTCTTTCATCTTTTATTAATGTAAATTCATAAAGTCGACCGTTCGCACAAACACCATTGATATTCTGTTCCTCGCCTACTAGTTCAACAATCTTCAGAATATTTGCATTGTATAATGCATAAACAAATTGTTCATAAGCAGGAATATTATTATTTAGACTAATATAATCGATGGTGTCACCAAGATAACCTTTATAAGTCGTCATGGTACGTAAAGTTGGAGAAATATTAATTTGATAAGATCGAAAATCTTCATCGGCAACAATTTTTCCACGAACTTTCATGACAATTGCCCTATCAGCTGATGTACTTAAAAGAGCATCTTTGCTTTTTTCAATATCAGAGTTGGACATATTACTAGTAAAGAAAAAAATACGTCCAAAAGATATAACAGCTGCAATCGCTATCGCAAGTATTATAAGAGATAAAGCCACCGTCAAAACTCTTGATGTTTTATAGCCTGTCATTTGTTATAATTATAGTATTATTTGTCTGATTAGTCAATACACGTAACACTTCTGAAAGACTAAGTTCCAGTACTACCCCAGCCACCCTTGCCACGTTCAGTTTCTATCAAATCATCGACATTTTGCCAAGTTACATGTTCATATTTTGCAATAATCATTTGTGCTATGCGCATACCAACCTCAACTGTGAAGGGTTCTTTTCCGAGATTTATCAATAAAACGCCTACCTCACCCCTATAATCGGCATCAATAGTCCCAACACCATTTACCATCGTAATACCGTATTTAAATGACAAACCACTCCGTGCCCTTATTTGAGCTTCATAGCCAGCTGGTAATTCAATTGACAAACCTGTCGGTATCAAAACTCTCTCGAGTTGCTTAAGGACTATCGGGCTATCAATACAGGCATGCAAATCCATTCCTGCAGAAAGATTTGTTTGGTATTCGGGAATAACAGCATCTTTTTTTAATTTTACAATTTTTACAGATAAATCTTGTGGCACTTTTGCTTTCATTACAGTTCACTCCAGTTATTACCAATTTTCACATCGACTTTTAATTTGATGCCTAGTTGAGGTGCGATATTTTCCATCGTACTATCCAAAATTTTAGCCACCTTTTTAGCATTTTCTTTTGGACATTCTACTAATATACTGTCGTGTATTTGCAAAATTTGCTGACCCAAGCCATCCATTTTTTTATCGACTTCTATCATTGCCATTTTCATCAAATCGGCTTCAGTACCTTGGATTGGCATATTACCAGCAGCACGTTCAGCTGCAGAACGAACAATAAAATTACTACTCAGAACATCAGGTGTTGGACGACGTCTTCCGAAATATGTCTCAACATAACCTTTGGTACGTGCCTGTTCTAAAATATTTTTTATATAATTATGGATTGGTTTTCGCAGTTCAAAATATTGATCAATAAATTTTTTAGCTTCTGAAAAACTCATATTAGTAGCAGCACTTAAACCGTGTGGACTCATGCCGTAAAGAATACCGAAGTTTATTATTTTGGCATTACGTCGCTGATTCTTGGTAACCTCCTGCATTGGAATGCCATAAACCTCGCTGGCAGTTTTGGTATGAATATCAATATCAGTATTGAAATCATTAATAAGTTCTTGATCACCAGCCAAAATAGCTGCAAGACGCAATTCGAATTGGGAATAATCGGCACTAACAAGAATATTTCCCTCTTCAGGAATAAAAGCTTCACGAATTCGACGTCCCAAATCAGTCCTTATCGGAATATTTTGTAAATTAGGATTCGTGCTACTAAGGCGTCCAGTGCTAGTCGTATCTTGATTGAAAGTGGTATGAATACGATTATTAGAATCAACCAATTTAGGCAAAGCATCAACATAGGTGTTTTGTAGTTTCGCAAGCTCTCGAGTAGCTTCTATTAGTTCAATTATCGGATGTTGACCACGAAGCTTGTCCAGTTCTTTTTGACCAGTGCTATAACCTGTCTTTCCCTTTTTAATACCTTCAGTCGGTAACTGTAATTTCGTAAATAATACCTCTGATAATTGTTGAGGGCTAGCTATATTAAACTCGTATCCCACCAAGCCAAACATCTCTTTTTCAAGTTTTTTGTGTTCAGTACTGAACTCTAGGCTCATCTTTTCAAGTATTGATGGATCAATTTTAACACCTTGATGTTCCATCATAAACAAAATGTATATTAACGGAAAATCTAGATCACGGGCAACGTGAGCTAATTTTGGTTCATCAACAAATGAATCGAATTGTTGTCCATATATATGCCAAATCGATGCAACTTGTGAATTTGGTAAATCTGGCACATCAATACCCATTAAACCAGATAAGGAACGGTCACGACTTAATGGATTTATTAGGAAAGATGCCTGATTAATGTCATGAATTTCACTAAATCGTACAAATACTTTATACGAAGCCAAGCGGTGGTATATGGTTTTTATATCGTATCCGATTACCGTAGCAAGTTCCAAGACTCTCCAAATACTTCTGTCCAAATCGGAAATCTTATTATGCATGATAGTCTTCTTATCGGTTGATAGCCAAATTTCATCATTTTCGATATAAATTACAACAGGGCCATTAATTTGTAATATTTTCGGCCACTCTACTTCTTTTAAAAGATTTATTTCTGTTTGTAATTTTTCCGACTCTTTTGTTGCACTATGAAGTTGCATATGTTTCGGCAAACGTTTAATCAAAGATATAAATTGTAATTTTTTAAGAATTTCGGCTACTTTTTCTAGATTAGTGTCATTCACATCAGCCACCTCCCAATCCAATTTTACGGGTGCTTCAATCCAAATACGTGCCAGTTCTTTGGTCATATAGGCGTCTTTTTTTCCTGCTTGTAATTTTGAAGATAACTTCGCATCTAATTTATCTAAATGTGAATATATCTCATCAAGAGTTCCATATTCTTGGAGTAATTTTAAAGCAGTTTTTTCTCCAACTCCCGGCACCCCAGGCAAATTATCAGATGAATCACCCGTTAAAGATTTATAATCTAAAAATTGATGGACGTTTATTCCATACTTCTTCTGGAAATAATCAATGTCAAATTCTTCGATATTTGACAGGCCATTCTTAATTGCATAGACCTTGGTCATTGGGCCGATTAGCTGTAAAGCGTCAAGATCGCTAGTCAATAAACAAGTTTCAATACCTTTTAACTCAGCTTCTCGAGCAAAGGCTCCCATAATATCATCAGCTTCATAGTCATCAATTTCATAAAGTGGCCATCCAAAAGCTTCGAGTAGTTCGTAAAGGATTGGGATCTGGGCATAGAAATCCTCAGGTGCCGGTTTGCGACCCGCCTTATATTCAGAGAAAATTTCTTTACGTTTGCGAATATTAGTATGACGCTTATCCCAAGCAACAGCCACATAATCTGGCTCCAGCTTTTTAATAAGTTCAATAGCTAAATTCACAAAGCCATAAACCCCACCTGTAGGTGTGCCATCAGGTAACGACAAACTGGGCATCGAATAATAGCCTCTATAGAACACTGACTTCCCATCGATAACCGCCAAACGCTTTGTCATACTATTATTATATCCTAATCAGATGTCACTTAACACTAAAATGTAATTAAGCTTAAATTTAGCTTATCAGGGTCCGACCCTGATTTGTAATTTTGGTTTAGTTATTATCACTCTGCTACAATAATCTACATGATTAATAAAGATATAAAAATTGTAGTGTTCGTAGGTTTGTCAGGTGTCGGAAAAAGTTCAGCTGTCGACTATATTACAGATAAAGGTTATCCAAAAGTGTATTTTGGAGGTGTAATTTATGAAGCCATGAATGAAGCTGGAATAGAGATAACACCAGATAGTCAGGCAAAATTTCGGGAAGAAATTCGTGAACGTGAAGGTAAAGATTTTGTCGTAAACAGAATAATAAAACAAATCCATGATCTAATTGATGCTGGACAACATAGAATTGTAGCCGACGGTCTGTACTCATGGACAGAATACAAACTTATAAAACGCGAATTCCCTGGAGAAATATCAGTTCTTGCAATCTTGGCATCAAAAAAATTACGTCATCATCGATTAGCAAATCGTCCCGAAAGACCTTTTACTGCCGTTGAAGCTGACCAACGTGACTGGTCAGAAATTGAAAATCTTGAAAAAGGTGGCCCAATTGCAATTGCCGACCACTACGTTATCAACAACAATACAAAAGAACAGTTCTACCAAGAAATTGACAATACACTAAATGAGATCGGATTTTACAAATAACTAGCTTAGATATTCATGCAATTTTTTGGCATCTTTGTGTTTACGAAGTTTAGTTAAAGCTTTTGCTTCAATTTGACGAATTCGTTCACGAGTAACAGCGAATTCGCGTCCAACTTCCTCAAGAGTATGACTCTTACCACCTTCAAGCCCAAATCGCATTTTGACTATTTTTTGTTCACGATCAGACAGTGTTGATAGTACTGATTGAACTTGTTCTTTTAGTAACTGTGAAGTAGCAGATTCTTCAGGAGTATCACTCTCATTATCTTCGATAAAATCCCCTAATACTGAATCTTCATCTTCACCATCACGACCGACTCCTGCATCCAACGAAGTAATATCTTGTTTTATCTTTATAACATATTCTACTTTTGCTGGTTCCATTTCAAGTTCGTTGGCCAATTCTTCGATAGTGGGTTCACGATTAAGTTCTTGGGTCATACGTCGTTGAGTACGAAGAAGTTTATTAATTGTTTCAACCATATGGACTGGAATACGAATAGTCCGAGCCTGATCAGCGATTGCACGTGTAATTGCTTGACGAATCCACCAAGTTGCATAAGTAGAGAATTTAAAACCCTTATCAGGATCGAATTTTTCAACTGCACGCAACAAACCAGTGTTGCCTTCTTGAATAAGATCCAAAAAATCAAGACCACGGCCACTGTAACGTTTTGCAATCGAGACTACAAGACGCATATTAGCTTCTGCCATTTTATCTTTAGCTCTTTTATCGCCAGCTACAACTTTTTGTGCTAATTCTAGTTCCTCTTCAGAATTTAGTAGAGGAATCTTTCCTATTTCTCTTAGGTATAAACGCACACTATCATCACTAGCATCATCATAGTATTGACCTTGATTTAAATCGTCGATATCTTCTTCTACTTCATCTTCTAAATCTTCAATGTCTGGTTCTTCAATTTCAGTTAATATCGTATCGTCAATCTCAGTTAAAATTTTTTCTTTCTCATCAATATTTTCTGGTTCTATAGTGTCATTTTTTTTGGCCACTTCGAGTCTCCTTTATTAATTCGTTAATCGCAATGCTAATTTCTAAGGATTTTTTTTCATCACCCATCGTTTCTGCATCGCGTAACTGGTCAGTTAATATGTCTTTTTGTTTTTGTTTGTATTCTTTGACTACTTTGCGGAGTAACTCGGTGGCTTCTAGATAGCGATTTTGCTCACTCCAACCAACATAACGAGTCTCGGCTTTTAATAATAATATTTTTACATAGTTTTCAATATTTAGCAATTCTTTAGGAATATTTTCTATTATTTTGCCATAATTTTCTTTTAAATAATTTGCTAAATTTCTTCTCTCACCCTCAGAAAAAATTTCAATATCGACCGAATTTATTAAATCTTGAGATTTTAAGTCGATCAAAAAAACTGCCAGTAAATCATCTTGGTGCCGAAAGTATTCTTGTGGCATTTGTGCATTATCGTTATGAATAATTTTTTTATAATTTTCTACTGTCTGATTATCTGAACTAATTAATTTTTCTTTTAGAGCTTCGATTGAAGAATCGCAAATTTTTGCGACAATAGAAAGGTAGTGTTCTTGTTCTACTGAATCTCTTAACATTTTAATAATATTGAGAGCTACTGTCGTGAATCTTCTTTTTCCAATCGCCGTATTCATGTCTTCGCGAGAAGCGTATTGTTTAATAACCCAATCTATTGCTGGTTCAGCCTTAGCGATTGATTGTTGCCATAATTTTGAATCTTTTTTAATTAGTTCATCTGGATCTTTAACACCTTTTGGCAATGTGATTATCGTCAAATCCACCCCCACATTCTGGCTAATGGCTATTGCTCTTTCAGTCGCGGTTAAGCCAGCTTTATCACTATCAAATGCTAAACGAATATCATTGCTCAATCTAGACAGAGCTTTTAGATGATTTTCAGTCATAGCTGTACCAGCGGTTGCAACGACATTTGTCACACCTGATTGGTGGCTACTTACTACATCTAAATTGCCCTCAACAATAACTGAGTAATTATTTTTTCTTATTGACTCTTTGGCTAACGACAACCCAAAGACATGGCGACCCTTGTCATACAAAATAGTTTGTGGCGTATTAAGATATTTAGGTGCATTTGGCTCATCGGTAATGATACGACCAGTAAAACCAATTACCTGACCAGAAGGATCAGTTAATGGCAATATCATGCGTCCCCGAAAAAGATCACCGCCAAAACGATTAGTTAGGCCAGCCCTTGAAAGTTGCTTATTAGAAAATCCTTTTTTAATCAAAAATTTTACTAATGCATCACCGCTATCAGGTGCATAGCCAATACCAAAATCCTGAACAACTTGTTTACTTAAACCACGTTTTTTGAATACATAATTCATTGCATGTTGATTTTTTATTAGACTTTGTTGGTAATATTTTTTAGCAAAATCGTGAATTTTATACAGTTTTTTCTTGAATTCAGCGATTTCTTGGCCACCTTGACTATCATATATCGATAAATCAACCCCTGCTTTTCTGGCTAAATGTTCTAGGCTTGCCCTAAAATCAAATCCTTCGACTTCCATAACAAAAGAAAATATGTCACCACCTTTATTAGATGAAAAATCATGCCAAATTTGCTTATCAGGACTAACAAAAAAACTAGGGGTTTTCTCATTAGAAAAGGGGCTAAGCCCTTTAAAATTTCGACCGGCACGCTTAAGTTGAACGTATTCACCAATCACGTCCTCAATATTTAATCGCGACCGGACCTCCTCTTTTGCGTCTTGCATGTCAAGTTAATTATAACCACGTCAAGATAGATATCAAAACATTTGCGGATTAAACTATATCGGTTTTGAGATTTAATAAGATTTATGCTTAAATAACTAGTGATATGCAACCTGAAAATAATCAAAATTTTCCACCACCAGACTATTTAGACCAAATAGCTCCTCAAGAAATTAAAACTCCTGTTTTATTTATAAAAAAGCCAGTTTTTATAGTGATTTTATTTTCATTATTCACAATCGTGATGGTAGTATCCTTATTAGCTTCGTTACCAAGCAAGACAGAGTCCTCACAGCATCTTGCAGCCCGACTAAAAGCAACTGAAGAACTGACTGAAGATGCTAATAATAAAATAAAAAGTAATAAACTTCGTGCCATAAATAGTAATTTGAAAACAAATTTACTAAATATGATTAATGATATTACCAATCCTATTTCTGAACAAGGAATAAATATTGATAATCTTGATAAGAAAATCGTCGCTAGTGAATCGAACGTCAAATTACTTGAAAAATTAGAAGAAGCTAGACTAAATATCAAATATGACACGACTTATTCTATCGAAATGAAATATCAAGTAAATACAATAATTAATCTCATGAAAGAGATAAGAAATAATACAAATAGTGAATCTATGAAAACATTCATTGATGGTGCTTTGAAAAATTTAGAATCTATAGAGCAACAGCTGTCTGATTTTAATTCAACTTTAAATTAAATATATCGTCTAATTATTTTTGAAATTCCTTGGCTAGATTATAACTATGTATTATCAGTCCTTTCAAATCATCGTCACCTACCTGACCTGTACATAAAATCGTATTCCAAATTTTATTATTTAAATTTTTAGCTGGCATGACAGTTTCATAAGTTTCACGAAGTTTTATTGCAAGCATTGGATCACAACGTAAACTAAGAATCACTGGCTTACTGTCATTTATAATTAAAGCAAACATTTTCCCATTATTTTTCTCATCATGGCCAACCTTATATACTGTCGTCCCTTCTCCAAAAGGAAGTTCAGACCAAACGCCGTCAAAACCTTGTAAATATTCTTCAATTTCTTTTTGATTCATATTATTATTTTATAAACTACTATATGGTGTTTGCAAATTATTTATTGTATTTTGCCAGTTAAGGCGTTGAAGTATGTTTGCTTGTTGTTCTTCATTTGCTGGTTTTACGATTTTATCAGCATCATTCGAACCAATAATACCGATTTTGTAAGTCAGATCAAGCTTTGATAGTTTTTGGTCTTTGGCTTTCTCAAGGCAGTCATCATGGAAAATGTTACAAGTTTTTCCTAATTCAAGCCATTTATCAAGCAAATCAGATTCATTCAGAGAACTGTCTATCACCACTCTTACTGCCGCCGATCTAACAACTTCTGATGTGTCTTGTTGATCAAAAATAAAATTTCCCATTGAATATACGATCAAATGACCATTATAGCTTTCGCTGGTTTGTATCCAGTGGGGATGATCGCCAATCACCATTTCGGCACCACCGTCAATTAAACTACGATAAAAATTAATCTTTAAATCATCTGGAGTCGATTGGTATTCTTTACCCATATGAGGAAAAGCAATCACTGGCATGATATCGCTATATTCAGAAATTATATCGACTGATTCTTGAGTTGGCAGTTGAAATACTGCATGATATCCGCACATCGCAACAGGTAATTTACCGGCTTGACTACTGCCATCATCTTTTTTTACAGTAACCGGTAAAGAAATCACTTCGCAAATATCATCAATTACGTTCGGATCAGGATTACCGAAATATTGGATGTCGTTCTTTTCAAGATGTTGTTTAGTTTCAGCAAGGCCTTCTGGCCCTTGATTATCAGTATGATTGTTCGCAAGAGTAAAAGCTGTGAACCATTTTGAAGCTTCTGGTATATATTCCGGAGAACAATTAAATGTAAGGGTTGAATCTTCTTCAGAAGAGGTCATGTTGACTCCAGTTTTTGTCGGACATTCCAAACCAGAAATCCAAGCATCATAACTATCACGATTAAATTCATTTAATCTTGAGAAAGGATAAGCATATTTTAAATCACTTGCCATTGACCAATCATTTATATATCTGCCCCAATAGACGTTACCAGTAAATAAAACATTAGAGGAAATTGCCGTTGTTTTTGGATTCTGCTTTTCTATGACATTATTTTCAGCAACTTTTGAATTTTGATTAAAAAAATTCAAAGATTTGCCATTTACATACCAAGCAAAAAAACAAACCACTAGTAAGATGACAATCAACATCAATATCACCCAAAGTTTACTCCGCTCTTTTTCTTGCTCCACATTAAGCATATATATTTATTTTATCATTATTTAAGTTTTTTAAGATAGTAACTAAGCTCAGTTATACTACCACGAATATCATCTAGAGCTCGATGTGCATCAGGTTTTAGAAATTTATCACGGTACTTATTCTCAAATACAACTTTCCAAGCACTAACGTCCAGCATTCTATAATGAAGGCGTCTATTGAACCTTGGCCAATTTTTTATGATGAATTGGCGATCGATATGAATTGAGTTGCCCGCCAGTAAAACTGGTACTTCGGCTTTGAAATTTTCATCAATGAATTTCAATATTTCATCTTCAATATTTGCTAAGGAATTACCGGTTTTATTTTGCTCAACAAGACCCTGTTTTGATTGCATATTGGCATCCCAAAACTGACTATTAGTCTTGAATCTTTCATTTAGTTTTTCTTCGTCATTCTTGACTATACCGTGATATGAAGCTAATTCATTAAATTCCCAATCCGTTGCTAACATTGCTACCTCTAAGATACAGTCATCTATTGGCGATAACCCCGTCATTTCTAAATCTAGCCAAAGAATGTGTTCAATAGGAAGATTGATATCCTTTTTTTTCATAAATTATTTCTTTTTATCTAATTTTTCAACTTTTAATAAACGGACGATGAAATAAATTACCAAAGCAATAACTAAGAAATTAAACAGATCATTTAAAAATATTCCGTAATGAAGTATCGTCGGCGAACCATCACTTGTTTGACCAATAGTCCAAGATAACCCTTTCAGGCCTTCAGCCGATCCTAGTAATAAACCTAGAGGAGGCATAACAACATTATCAACCAATGACTTAACCATAACACTTACAGCACCACCAAGTACTAAACCTACCGCTAAACCAATCACGCCTTGAGTGCGAATAAAATCGATAAAACCTTTTAATTGTGATTCTCCTGCTTTTACAATTGTATTTGGACTGATTTCTAATTTCGTTTTAGAATTTTTTGATGACTTGTTCGATACGGACATATTTCCTCCTATAATATTTATATTGTATAGCAAAGTAAGTATTTTGATACAATCATAACGAAAGATACAGAACAAGATGAGTCTTGTATTAGAAAAGTTACATTTTTTCTGGTGTTGGAATTCCTAATATTTTTATACCATTTTCGAGTATTAATGAATAAGCCAAAACTAACTTTAATCTGATGCTCTCGCGTTCGTCACCAATTACTCTGCTATTCTCATAAAAACGGTTAAATTCTTGTGCTAATTCATACAGATATGAACATAGTTGGTGTGGCAAGAATTCAATAGTTGCTTTTTCAATAATCTCAGGATACTCGGACATTTTATAGATTAAGTCACGTTCATATTTAGAGTAGCCATTGTCTGGTTGAACCAATTCATTATCATCAATAGATAATTTACGATTAATAGATTTTGCTCGAACCAAAGCATATTGCAAGTATGGACCACTGTTTCCATGAAGATTTACTGAATCTTTTGGCTCAAAAACTATATCGGCTCCGATACGATTTTTTAAGAATGCATATTTTATTGCACCCATTATCGGTTCATTGTCACGGTTGCCTTGAGCTTTTTCATTTTCTTCTGCAGTCATATTAATTACATCTAAAGCTCTTAAAAAGTTACCTTTACGACTGCTCATTTTGATACCGCCAGATAATTTTACATTGCCATGAGTTATATGTTTAGTTTTTTCTGATAAATCCGGCCTGAATTGTTCGATACTTTTCTGGACTACTTTCATATATTCCACGATGTCATTACCAGTAATAATTATTGATTCATCAAAATGATAATCGTCCCATTTTTTTATACTTAAACCTACGTCTTTAGCCTCATATGTAGGTAGCCCCTCATTGTTTATAAACACTCGGGAGTGCAATCCAAAAGGTTCGCCTTCAAAAATAATTGCTCCATTACTTTCTTTATATACACCTTTTTCTTTCTGCTCTAAGACTGTATTTAAACCGATTTGAGCAGTTTCACTTTCAGGATAATATTTTTCAAATTTTGTGCCAATTCTTGAATAAAATTCTTCAAAATAATCATAACTCCACTGTCTACATGTCCAGTATATTTTTGCTAACTGCGAATCGTGGTCATTTTCACTATGAATTCGATAAACTGCCTTATTAATCAATATTATTTCGTTTTTTATATTTTCATCATTTTCATAGGCACGACTTCCTTCTACATAACAAGACCCTATCCACTCTGAACGATTATTCTCGGTGATGTCATTCAGTTTTTCTGGATATTCACCGCCAAGTTTTTTCGTAATCGCCCACATTGTTTTACCAACGTGTAAACCAACATCGCCACCAAAATTCACTCTATGGACATTACCGCCAGCATTTTCCACAAGATTAGATATCGCATCACCAATAATACTAGTATAAAGATGTCCAACGTGTAAAACTTTAAAAGGATTAGGGTCAGAATATTCTGTAACAATTATTTTATTCGCATATATTTCTGATTTTCCATAATCAGCGGGATTTATCAAAATTTTATGCAACTCATCAGTCAAAACGCAATCATTCAACCTTAGATTTATAAATCCTGGCCCATCGACTGATATCTCTGAAAATAAATCACATTGGCGTAATTTTTCTGACAAAATCTCAGCAATTTCTCTTGGGTTTTTTCCAATCTTTTTTGCCAATTGCATAGCAACATTAAGTGAAAAATCTCCAAACTGCGGGTCTGGACGACTTAATTTAAAATCTAAATCAACATTAAAAGACTGCTTGATTACATCTTTTATAACAAAAAAAACTTTTTTCATTTGGTTATAGTATAACTGAGAAACTTATTTATCTAAACAGGCATTAATTAGACCAATAAAAAGTGGATGAGGGTTAGTCGGTCGAGAACGAAATTCGGGATGAGCCTGAGTAGCGACAAAATAATCACAATTTTTTGCCTCGACAAATTCAACTAGTTTTCCATCAGGAGAAGTACCAGTAATAATTAATCCTCCCTTTTCTATATAATCTAGATAATTATTATTTACTTCATATCTGTGACGATGACGCTCAATAATAGAATTTGAGCCGTACAATTTTGCCACCATAGAACCGTTTTTTAATTTGGCAGGGTAATCACCTAACCTTAGGGTACCGCCCGTAGATTCTTTGCCTTTTTGGTTTTCCATAATATACACCACGTCGTTATCTGTATTCGAATCAAATTCAGTACTATTCGCATTTTTCAGACCAGCCTTTCTACAACATGCAATCACTGCGACCTGTAAACCAAGACAAATACCCAGATATGGAACATTATTTTCTAATGCATAACGAGATGCAATAATTTTTCCTTCAATTCCGCGTGGACCAAAACCACCAGGAACTAATATCGCATCGACTTTCTTGAAATCTTTTTCATTAGCTTTTTCGGCATTAATCCAATTTATTTTCAAACCTACTTTATTATGCCAAGCTGCTGCTTTTAAAGCTTCGACTACAGAAATGTAAGTATCTTCATTATCCATATATTTTGCTACTATTCCGATTTTCACTGTAAGATTCGGTTTGGCAAATTGCTGATTCACGACTTCTGTCAAAGTTGATAAATCAGGTTTATTTTTATAACCTGAAAAATTTGATAATAATTTATTCATTCTACTTTTTGCCAAAATTAACGGAACTTGATAAATAGTTTTGGCATTTGGCATCAATAGAACATTGTCTTCGTCGACACCTCCGAACAAACTGATTTTTTTAGCGACGGAAATTGGTGCTTTATGCTCGGTACGAACTACGACCGCATCTGGTACAATTCCAAAACCTCTTAAATCATTTAAAGCATTTTGAGCTGGTTTAGTTTTAAATTCTTTGCTAGTACCTATATATGGAACATAGACGACGTGAACAAATAAACAATTATTACGTCCGACTTTTTGAGCAAATTCACGAATTGCCTCAATAAAACTTAATCCTTCGTAATCACCGACCGTACCACCGATTTCTGTAATGTGAATATCACTTCCTTCACTTGCGGACAATATTGTATCTTGAATAGACTTTGTTAGATGAGGAACCAGTTGAACAGTTTTTCCGCCAAACTTTCCGGCTCGCTCATTATTTATCAAATCTTGAAACAATTTACCAGATAGAACCGCATTTTTTTGCGTTAATTCGATGTCTAGAAATCTTTCATAATGGCCCAAATCCAAATCAGTTTCAGCTCCGTCTTTAGTTACAAAACATTCACCATGTTCAGCCGGATTCAAAAGACCCGCATCTACATTAAGATACGGATCACACTTTTGAATTGAGACTTTAGCACCTTTAGCTTTTAATACAACACCTATGCTCGATGCTGTAACACCTTTTCCTACCCCTGAAAGTACGCCCCCAGTTACAAAAATATATTTTTGATTTTTATTTTTTTCCATGAAACACTAAAGCCTCCATGGAATAATATTGTAGCACGGTTATAATAATAAAACTCTACATATAGTGTCTTATGTTGTTTATTCTACGCTATTTGTATATTTTGATGGCATCAGTTACAACCATATGGACTCTCTGTTCAAACATTGTCGGTAAAATTTTCGTTGGTGATGGGTCTGGTATGAAATTTGCTAGGGCAATAGCAATTGCAATAAACATTTCAGCTTTAAATTGTTTAATATTAGCTTCAAGTACCCCTCTAAAAGCTCCCGGAAATACAAGAGAATTATTTATCTGGTTTGGAAAATCACTACGACCAGTTGCAACGATATACGCTCCAGATGCAATGGCTAAATCTGGCATAATTTCTGGCGTAGGATTTGCTAATGCAAAAACTATTGGTTTTTCGGCCATAGTTGAAATCATTTCAGCAGTTAATAAACCGGGTTTCGAAAGGCCGATAAATACATCGGAATTTTTAATAGCGTCAGATAAAAAACCGGCATTAGTATTTATAGAACTAACACTAATTAATTCTTTCTTTTCTTTTGTTAAATCATTACGCCCATTATGGATTATCCCTTGACTATCGCAAAATATAATATTTTTAAATCCGAAAGAAAATAACAATCTGGCTGTGGCAACTCCCGCAGCACCGACACCGTTTATTACAATTTTTACGTTTTCTTTGTTTTTGCCAACTATTTTCAATGAGTTTATTAAGCCTGCGAGAATTACTGTTGCAGCCCCCCATTGATCGTCATGCATTACAGGTATTGATAACTCATTTCTCAATCGAGATTCTATTTCAAAACAACGTGGTGCTGAAATGTCTTCTAGATTAATACCACCAAAAACAGGAGCGATTTGTTTTACGGCTTTTATTATTTCTTCAGTGTCTTGTGTATCTAAACAAATCGGAAAAGCATTCACACCAGCGAATTCTTTAAATATCGCTGCCTTTCCCTCCATAACTGGGATAGCAGCTAATGCTCCTAAATTTCCAAGTCCTAAAATTGCCGAACCGTCGGAAACGACTGCAATGGTATTATTTTTTATCGTATATTCTCTAGCTAAATTAGGATCTCGTGCAATTTCACGAGAGACTTCTGCAACCCCTGGAGTGTATGTGATTGACAAAACTTCTTTGGAACTAATTTTTACTTTACTAACAGTTTCAATTTTTCCATGATTTCTTTTGTGCAACTCTAAAGATCTTTGATTGACATCGTTCTGCATAATCACTTTATTATACTTCAGGCAATAAAAATAATGCTAATCTTTTTCAGAAAAATATGAAGGAATTTGTCCAATGTTTAATTTAATTTGTTCACCCGTTTTCATGTTTCTTAGAGTGTATTGGTTTGATAATATTTCTTCTTCGCCAATAAGTATCACATAAGGGAATCCTGCCCTATCAGCATAGGTCATTTTCTTTTTCATTTTGCCACCTTCGAAATATATTTCCGATGCAATATTCAGATTTCTTAAATAAGAGGCAACCTCGATAGTTTTCGTATAGTCATCAGTAAGAGGTATGATTAAAGTCTTCGTAAGTGTACCTTGTTCATCTTTAATCAATCCAGCCATCTTTAACTGAGAGAATAATCTAGTAAGTCCGATTGAAATGCCAACGCCTGGTAATTTTCGATCGATGTACTTCTCAGCTAAGTTATCATAACGTCCACCAGAGCACACTGAACCTATCTCTGGAAAATCAGAAAGTACCGTTTCGTAAACAGTACCAGTATAGTAGTCTAAGCCTCTTGCAATAGATAAATCTATAGCAAATGAATTGTCAGGTACTCCAAGCATTCTCATACCTTTAATTACTTCTTGTAATTCACTTAGACCATCTCTGAAAGTATTATCATCAACATTCAATTCATATAGACTATTTAATACTTCATCACAATTACCTTTTATCGACAAAAAATTAAATATTTTATTCAATATTTCTTCGGACACATCAAATTTTGATAAACTTTCTCGGACTGCATCCTCACCTATTTTTTCAATCTTATCAATTAATCGCATGATATCGACAGATAGATCACCTATGCCAACAGAATTTAGAATACCCGTTATCAATTTACGATTATTTACACGAATAACGAACTTGCCAATATCCAACTTTTTAAAGACATCGTAAATAACCATCGTTACTTCAGCATCATTGAGTAGATTTAGACTTTCATTGCCAATAATATCAATGTCACACTGATAAAATTCACGGAAACGTCCCTTCTGTGGATTTTCGCCACGATAGACCTTGCCGATATGATATCGTTTAAACGGAAACACTAAATCATTCGAATGTTCGGCCACGTAACGAGCTAGTGGTACTGTCAAATCAAAACGTAATGCTAGATCATTATCACCTTTATTAAATCGGTAAATCTGTTTGGCAGTTTCACCACCAATCTTGGCAAAAATTACATCAGCCCTCTCAATAACAGGCGTGTCAATTGGTAAAAAACCGTATTGTTCGTAAACACTTCGAATCTTATCAAGCATTTTATTAAAAGCTATCTGATCACGTGGCAACAGCTCCATAAAACCAGGCAGAACTCGCGTAGCAATGATTTCATTTTTCGGTGGCATTATTATGATTGCTCCTTTTTCGGATATTATCTCTTCTATTTTAACCTAAAACAAGAAATGTAAATAACTATTTCTTCTTTAAAAAATCTCTGTCCACTAGACGCAATTGATGGATTACTATTTTGCGTTAATTCTTTTCTAACTTTTTTTTAAAATTGAATTCATATCATTTAATACTTAAAAAGTTCGACTGGATTTATTTTAAATTGAAGCATTTTTGCAGTGTCTCTGCCATTATCACCACCTTTTCTTTGCATTAGAATTTTTCCAATTCTCAAACTGCCCCTATCTGTTATTATGATATCACCACCACCAAAAACATTCATTGCTTCATTAATAGATTTCAAAACCCAAGTACTTTGACCGTTTATTTTCAAAATAACAAGAACCCAATCAGCAGAAAATTCTCCCCTGCCTTTTAATAAATCAGAAATAATTAAAATTTTATTTTTATCAAAAAAATTCTTAATCTTATCCTGATCGATTTTGTTCATTTCTGACAAAAGTGTTCTTCTTTTGTCCTTAACCCAAGTTACTGTCGGTTTTATTTCGCCAGTAAAAGATTTCAAAATTTTTGTTACGTCATTCGGAATATTCCAAAGTTCAACATATTTATCAACCCATCTTTTATCAATCTGATTAAATCCTTGCGGATTACTAACGAGTTTTATCTGCAAATTTTGTAAATATTCTTGAGATTTCAACTTGATAATAATTCGCACTCTTACTTGAATATCAGCTTTGTATTGTCCGCAAACCTTTATCGCTTTAACATTCTCGATATCGGATACTTCATAACCCATTGCTTTGAGCCATTGTTGTGTTACTTTATCATTTCTCCAATCATTGAAACGATTGATGACATCATGCTCGTTCTTAAAACCATCTCTTGCTGTTCGTGAACCTAATTTAATCAATTCATCTTTGTTCATAACTTTTATTTCTCGATATACTTTAATAATTTTTTTCCGACCGTCTCAATCATATTTACTGTCATGGCATTCCCTGCTTGACTCAACAAATAAACATCGGCAATTTTGCCTTTAGTTTTTTTAGCCAAATTTTTTGGAAACCCCTGTAAAAGCAATGACTCGAAACCAGATAATTTTCTAAATTTTCCATTTTTAACATATAGAATCCCGTGTCTTCCAGTCCTTAAAGTTGGCACTTTGTCACGGTATAATCTTAAATCAGATTGACGAGTATCTAAAACTAAATAGTCCTCTTTTAATAAATCTTCAATTTTAAATAATCCTTTATTGTATTTATTTTCCAAAAATTTCAAAAAAGTATCATATTCTCTTTTTTTATTATCAAATTCCAGTTCGCTGTCATCAATTAAATAATCTCGAATTTTAGGTGTCTTAAAAATTTCTGGCCATTCAAAATTTTTATTTGTAATCACCAGATCCTTCCTAATGCCAACAAAATATATTCGTTCTCTCATTTGAGGAACACCGTAATCTATACTATTTAACACACGATGAAAAACTTTATATCCTGCCTGATCTAACTCTTCTAAAATAATTTTTAAGGTTTTTCCGCCCTCATGATTCACTAGCCCCTTGACATTTTCTAGAATAAAATAAGGCAAATTTTTATCATTCATTATTTTTATTAATCCGTAAATTATTTGCCCTCTCTCATCATTCATCCCTTTTCTTTGACCAATAACGGAAAAAGATTGGCAAGGAAAACCAGCGATCATTAAATCAAAATTTGGCAAGTCATCGGAATTAATTTTCATTAAATCACCGTAATTTTTTTCTTCATCCCCAAAAAGTACTCGGTATGTTTTCTCTGCATGTTTATCAATTTCTGAAAAAGCAATGCAAGTCAAACCTAAGTTTTGAAGTCCAAGTCGACCAGCCCCAATACCAGCACAGAAATCAATAAATTTTAAATTTTTATCATGTTTTGTCTTCATATATCTTTTATAAAATTAAATCATCAATACCTACTTCAAGTGCTTTGGCAATTTTGGTCAGAGTTTCAATAGTTGGATTTGAATTTATTCCGTTTTCCACCTTAATAATAGTGTTTAGTGATAAATCAGCAAGACGAGCAGTCTTTTCGAGAGACAGCCTCTTTTCAGTCCGTAGTCTTTTTATGTTTTTAGAAATTTTATTACCTAACACGTCTTTTTAATTATATAACATTATAATATATAGAATATAATTAACTTCTTTTACGCACACTAGGTAAAAATCGAGATTTACAAACTCTATCTCCAAAATATTTCGACAACTCATAGGTTGACGAAATATTTTGGCGGAGAGAACGAGATTCGAACTCGTGGTACGATTGCTCGCACACACGCTTTCCAAGCGTGCGCCTTCAACCACTCGGCCATCTCTCCAAATTGGTATTCAGTAGTTGGTAGGTAGTAGTTAGTAAAGTATAATCACCCACTTTACTATTTACCATATACTAACTACCAACTACCATTATAACAGTTGTTATTTCCACTTTGACATAGCAGTTGCTAATAGGTTTGAATACTTGCATAATATATATAATGACTAGTGAAGAGACCCCCCCAGTAATACGTTTAAAAAATTTACGTAAAGTTTTTGGTATTGGCGATGCCGAGAATATTGCACTGGATGGTGTTGATTTGATTATAGATAAGGGTGAATTTGTAGCCATAATGGGACCAAGTGGTTGCGGAAAAACTACTCTTTTGAATATTTTAGGTTTACTCGACAGAGACATTGAAGGCGAATACGAATTAAACGGTGAAAATGTTGAATCAATATCTAAACGAAAACAGGCCCGTATACGTAGCCAACAAATTGGATTTGTTTTTCAAAGTTTTAATTTAATTCCTCGTCTAAATGTAATTGAAAATGTTTCCCTACCACTAATTTACAAGGGATTTGGTCGAACTCGACGACTAATTATGGCAAGTAATATTCTTCGAAATTTTCACCTTAATGAAAGAGAATATTATATGCCTTATCAATTATCTGGAGGCCAAATGCAGAGAGTTGCAATTGCTCGAGCACTAGTCAACGAACCGTCGATAATTCTAGCTGATGAACCAACCGGAAATCTTGATTCAAGATCTAGCCATATTATTATGGAAGAACTCTCTGACATCCATAAAAGAGGAAACACGATAATAATGGTTACTCATAATCCCCGGCTAACAACATATGCTAGTCGAGTTATAACCATGTTAGATGGAAAAATTGACACGGATACTTCTAGCTCCGACTATTTTTATAAAAAAAATAAACAGAAACGAAAAAGAATACCGTTTAAAAAGAAACGAAAAAATAAAACGAAAAAAGACCAAGAAATGATAAGCTAATAAAATTATGAGACTATTAATACTCAATCATATCCAAAATGCATCTCAATCACTGCACAGTAGTCGTATTCGGAGTAGTCTTACGATGCTTGGGGTTACTATCGGCATAGCAAGTATCACCACGATTATGGCTCTTAGTAGTGGAGCTAGCCAAATTGTCGGTAATCAGGTTAATTCTCTTGGAGGAAATATTGCAGTAATTCGTCCTGGAGAATCAACTAATTTAGTTGAAAACTTTACAAAAATCCAAACTCAAAATAAATACGCAATAAGTAGTTTGACCGAAAAAGACCTTTTATCAATTAATGATATTCAAAATGTAAAATTAGTTGTGCCATTAATGACATTAAGTGGCAATATCAAAGCTGATTCGACATCGTCAAATAATTCGGTTATCGTTGCTACGACACCCGATCTTGCTGAACTTGCAAATCTAAAAACCAGCGAAGGTCAATTTCTTGATGAGGAAGTTAATGTCAATACTGCAGTTCTAGGTACTCAATTATCGATAGACATTTTTGGGACAGAGTTTTCAATTGGCAGAACATTTTCTATCAAAGGCAAACAATTCACTGTCATAGGTGTGCTTAAAAGACAAAATAATCCTATAAATTATAATTCGGTTGATTTCGATAATGCAGTGATAATCAATTTTTCTTCTGGGAAAGAACTAAATCAAAATGTTTCTCAAATTCAACAGATTAATATAAAAGCTGATTCAATTTCTAATCTAGATAACGTAATAATTAATATTAATAAGACCCTACTGAAAAATCACGACGGCGAAAATGATTTTTTAATATTAACTGGTAATCAGATATCACAACCAACCAGTCAATTCTTTTATACTATTGCTGGTGCGATGACAGCGATAGCTACAATTTCTTTGATAGTCGGTGGTATTGGTATTATGAATATTATGTTGGTAACTGTTGCGGAACGTACTCGTGAAATCGGTATCAGAAAAGCTTTGGGTGCAAGTGATATGGATATTTCTATGCAATTTTTAATAGAGTCCTTGGTTATCAGTATTTGTGGAGGTATCACTGGTTATTTACTGGGTTATTTATTAGCTTTTGGTATTTGCACGTTTTTAACTTTCGAGCCATCGATTAATTGGCAAATCGCAATTATTGCTATATTAATATCAGTTATTATGGGTCTATTATTTGGTTTATATCCTGCAATTAGGGCAGCTAGAAAAGATCCGATACAATCCTTGCACAGTTACGACTGAACATTTTGTTTTGTTGCCATATTATGAATATCTATGTTAAAGTATTATAAATAAGTATAAACATAATCCAGGGGTGGACAATGGATACAAAAATACAAGATACAGAGCAAGTAAATGATGAACAAGAACTAGCGGAAGTATTAGCTGGAGTGTCAAAAGTTGGTGATGATAATTTAGAATTTGAAGAGACGCCTATGGTAAAGCCATACACTCAATCTGACCAAATAAATGAAATTACTTTACCGGAGCCTTCAGAAACTAATATTGAAAAAATTTCTAATTCGTTAACACCAGATATGCCTAGTCAAGTCGAAACTGTGTTACCAAATTTAGCCGTAGACCCAGTCGATTCAGTATCTGATACAGTTTCGGATTATCAAATCAATGAAAAAAAAGTTGAAAGTGAAGTGTCACCAGTTTACAACTCTTCTATTGAAACTAATAACGGAACAATCGAACAACCGGTAAACAATGACGTTATATCATCGAATATTGAATTACCTACTACTAGCAATAATGAACTGGACGGTATAAAAAGAGACGCCTTACTAGAACTTCGCCCATTAGTTGATAAACTAAGCTTAGCCCCTGAAGAAAGATTTGATATTTATCTACTTCTACTTCGAAGTACCGATGATAAGACATTAATTTCACCCGCTTATAAGGCTGCCCAAGAAATTCCTGAAGAAAGTCGTCGTGCTCAGGCTTTATTAGATATCGTCAAAGAAATAGATTATCTATCAAACCAACAACAAGTAGCTTAATGTTATTTAAATAAAATAAAAATACCCGCAATTTTTTGCGGGTATTTTTATTTTTAGAGCAAATTATTAATAGCCCATTCCTCCACCCATACTATCGTGAGTATGAGATTCTTTTTCTGGAATATCTACAATTAACGCACCCATTGTGGCAGCTGTTGACGCAATCGACACTGCATTTAAGACTGCTTCTTTTACGACACGGGTCGGATCAATTACTCCGTCTTTTTTAACATCAATAAGACCTTTTTCTGGTTTATTAACATTAATACCATAACCCGGCTTAGCAGATTCAACCTGAGCAATCAAAGCATCACTATTAAGTCCAGCATTTTCGGTAATTTGCATAAACGGTTGTTTTAAAGCATTCTTTAAAATTTGACGACCAGCGTTGATTGAATCAGCACCATTAATAACTATTTTGTCAGACAAATTTACTAAAGTAACTCCACCACCAGGGACAATACCTTCAGCCAAAGCAGCTTTCGTAGCAGCTACAGCATCATCTACACGAAATTTCTTTTCATCAATTTCAGTTTCGGTAGTACCACCCACCTTTATAACGGCAACTTTTCCTAACAATGATGCAGCTCGTTTGACATAATTTTCTTTGTCATATTTATTATTTGAATTTTCTGCTTGAGAATTAATTTGTGCAATCCGTTGCTTGATATCAGATTGTTTACCAGCACCTTCAATAATAGTCGTTTCGTCTTTTCCAACTATGACTTTTCTAGCTGTTCCAACAACTTCCAGGCCGACATTTTCAAATGTTAGTCCTTGATCTTCACTAATAACAGTTGCACCTGTCAAAATAGCGATATCCGCAAGTACTTCTTTGCGTCGATCACCAAAAGCTGGTGCTTTTACAGCTACGGTATTAAACACACCCTTTAGTTTATTTAAAACTAATATACTAAGAGCCTCGCCTTCTACTTCATCAGCAATTAATACCACGTCTTTTTTACCAGCAGTTACTAATTTTTCCAATATTGGTAAGAATTCTTGAGCATTACTGACTTTTTTATCGGTAATAACAATGGCTGGCTTTTCATAAACTGCCTCCTGCCTATTAACGTCGGTAACGAAGAATTGACTAACAAAGCCTCTATCGAAAGTAAAGCCTTCGACGACTTCGGATTCAAGTTCCATACCCTGGCTAGCTTCAACGGTGACAATTCCGTCTTTGCCAACTTTTTCAATAACATTAGCAATTAGTTTACCTATAATTTCGTCACCTGCACTTATTGTCGCAACTTCGGCTACTCTATCAGATTTGCCTTCAATACTTTCACTCAATTTTTCAATTTCTGCTACGATTTCCGCACCAGCACGTTCAATACCCTTACGTAACTCCATAGGGTTATGCCCAGCGGCAATTAGTCGACTAGCTTCTTTTAAAATATTGTAAGTCAAAACTGTGACTGTAGTTGTACCGTCTCCTGCAGATTTATTTAAATTACTTGCCGCTTGCTTTATAAGATCAGCACCTACTTTATAACCCAAAGTTTTGTCATCATCCTCTGGTAAATCAATTGCCTCCGCTACGGTCACTCCGTCATGTGTAACTGTTGGACCGCCATAACTCTTTGCAATCATCACATTTCGACCTTTTGGTCCGTAAGTTACTTTTACCGCATCATAAAGAGCTTTTGCTCCACCAATCACACGTTCGCGGGCATCATCATCATAAAATACTTTTTTTGCCATTTTTTATACTCCTTTTATGAGATTATAGCGAGGATATCATCCTCTTTTACGATTATGTATTCTTTGTCATTAATCTTAAGATCAGTAGTTGTATATTCTTTATACACGATACGATCACCGACCTTAACACCTTTGACATCAGTACCAATAGCTTCAACTTTTGCAATAACTGGCTTTTCCTTGGCATTATCTGGTAAATATAACCCAGAAGCAGTTTTTTCTTGAGCTTCTTCTCGAACAGCCACAACTCTGCTTGCCAGAGGTCTAATTGGTGTACTCATAAATTACTCCTCCTTTATTTTTGATATATGTAATTATCATTGTAAACAAAAAAATTGGCACTTTCAAGTCCCGAGTGCCAAAAATTGAATTAGGCCCCTTAAAGGGGCCTAGCTAGTTTCAGAGGTGTTTGAAAAATTATTATTGTATGGGAATGATTTCCAAATTAAGCGGATAATTACATCCCGAAGTTCTTCTGAATCTGTTGGGTTTGGACTAATCAGATTCACGTCGAGCTCTTTTTGAGCTTTGATTACGATTCTACTCCAAGCAGAATAAATTTCCTGATTAGATAAATCGTCAACTTGATTCCTCAAACGATTATGTAATATTTTCTTTACTTCGTCGTTATCCAAAATTTTTAACTTTTTGACTTGCTCATTAGATAATTGAAACCATTCTTTCTCTAACAAGTTAGTCCACCCCTTTCGACTCTGAACTAGCATAAAAATAATAACATACTAATATGTTTATGTCAATATTAATGCTTAAGTTTCTTTAATATACTTGGGGTCAGGCAACCGTTGATCGAAACCAAGTTGAATAACATTGGCAACATAACGAGCTATAGTTACTCGATCATGATACATTTGAGCATTATTTCGAAAATTATTACTAGAAGAATTAGTAATAAGATTACGATAAGTAAGTGGTTTTAAACCATTTATCACAGACAGATCATTCAACTGATTGAATTGATTAATCATATCATTATGACAGTTACTACGACGACGCTGACAGTTTTGAATGTATACCTGCCGATCTTCTAAATTATCATAACGAAAAGACATGCTCGAATTCTCATCATGTTCGATAGCACGAGCATAATTTACAATTGAGTCAACAAAATTTTTATCAATGTCTTTGTTGCCACTTTTTTCTCTTAAAACTTCGATTCTCTTATGATAAAAAACTGCCGAATTTATCAACATATCATTTTCACAGTTATCAAATCGGCTTGAGTTATCAACGTTATATCCCAAGGAATGTTCAACATCGATCATCTTTTTTTCTATATCCGATAAGGCAGACTCATCTAATTCTAGATAATTCAATAATTTATCTAATTTTGTACTATTTTCTTTGGAATCATCTGAATCAGGATTACATATTAATACTTCTTTAATATTTTTGTATATTAATTGACCATCTTGTTCATAATTTAAGCGAGAAAAGTTTAATCTACCATATTCTGAAACTAATGATTCTTTTTCTTTATCATTCAAAGAATCCCTCGGGGTAAATTTTTCTTTAGATGACTGGTTAAGTTTTTCTGTCATTTTATATTAAATATAATTATGTTAGCTAAATTATAACACATAATGAAAGAAATTTCAATTTAGTCGATGTTTTTATTGAAAATACCTTTTAATTCTTTTTGAACCAAAAAATAAAATAAGTGAGATAGCTAAAACAATAGAAACGACATTTAGTATATAACTTGATGATTTTAGTAATATATTTACCACACCTAAGACAGCAATCCCATAGCCTCCTAAAATAAGTACTTTTCGAGAAATGTCATACCTTTTTATGATCGACACGAACAAAACAGCTAGAATTGTGTAAACAAAAATTTCGAGTGATTTTTGATAAGCTAAATCATTACTAAAAATTTCATCGATGATTATTATTATGGATATAATGAAACCAACCAATGCAAAACTATTAATTGCTACTGTGTCGATTCTAACTCGTCTTTTTTCTTGATATTTTTCTTTATTATTTTTAAGAATATTAGCTGCTTCTTGAATGGGCATACTATATACACCGCCTAGTTCCAAAGGGTTTAATGTCTGTGATTCTTGCTTCGAAATATTAGCATACTCTGTGTTTTTTAAATCAGATTGTTCATCTATTTTCTCTTTTGCTTCAGACAATAATATTTCTTTTTCAAAATCTTTTGTGATAGGTTTTATATTTACCAAGATATATTCATTTTACGATAAATAATACTCCTTTACAATAATCAGGGTCTGCCTTTAGTCTTCATTTTTACAGAACAAACAATTACAATGGTTATCAATGATTGTCCGCTTTGCTAATGAACATGAAATAAAAAAATGGAATAGTTTAATCCTTGCCAATCCTGACGGAGGTAACATATTTTCGAGCTACGAATATGCTATGCAAAAGGAAACTGGCGGATATAAAGCATATTTCATACTAGTTGATGATTTAGCAGTTACGGTATTGGAAAAGAATGTATCAGGACTTGGAAAATTATGGTACTTACCAAAAGGACCGAATATCACTTCATCAAAAGAATTACTTGAAGCACTTGAAAGCTTGGGACAATTTGCAAAAAAGCATGGTGTGTTTACAATTCGTATCGAATCAGAAATAAATCGTAACGAAAAATCTTTTTTAGAAAAAAAAGGATTAATAAAAGCAAGGCCGATAGTACCTAATCCTTCAACAATTACATTGGATATTAGCGATGATATTGAAAAAATTCTTCTAGATCTACCTCAAAAAGGTCGTTACGCAATTAGACGTGCCGAAAGAGATGGCGTCATAATAAAACAGGTTGAATCAAATGAGGATAATTGTAAATTAATGTATAATTTACTTTCCGAAACAGCAGAAGGTCAATTCGGTATCAGAAATTATAGTTATTTTAAGACTTTCTGGAAAAGATTTGAAAAAGCTGGTTTGGGACAATTGTTTTTCGCTTATCACGAAAATCGACTAGTAGCTGGGGCTTATGCGATGTCATTCGGCCAGAAAAGCACCTACAAAGATGGGGCAAGCGTCCGCAAGAGAACTGTATATGGAGCTAGTCACCTGCTACAATGGAAAATCATAGAATGGGCCAAGACTCGTGGCGTAGTGTTGCATGATCTTTGTGGTTCGCCACCGAGCGAGGAAATCAATAACACTCAACACAAGCACTATGGCGTCGGTCTATTCAAAACTGGTTTCAGTAAATCAGTAACCGATTATATAGGTTGTTATGATTTTATTATTAATCAAACAAAATATAAGCTGTGGGTGAAAATTGGTGAAAAAATTGTTCACCGAATACATTACTATAAACATCACGATTCATATTTTTAGAAAGATCCAATTATGTCAAAAATTAACAATTCAATATTAATGTCAGATGCTAATAATTTTAGTACCGATTGTCCGATCAACCCCTATTATCATTTAAACCACGTAAACCGCGAAGAAGCTAACAATGAGCACGGACGAGTCCGACAATTATTGACAGAAGCTGGCGTAAAAGTAACTTCCATACCATCACCCGCAGGTTGCCAAGATGGTATCTATACTGCTAATTGGGCATTAGTGCGTGGTGATAAAGCTGTACTATCAAGTCTGCCGAATGCTCGAAAAAACGAGGAAGAATACGCAGAAAAAATTCTAACAGACCTAGGTAAACAAGTATTTAAAATTCCAAGCGGACTAAAATTTAGTGGTCAGGGCGATGCCTTACCTTGTGGTAATTTACTGTTTTGTGGTCAAGGCTATCGCAGTGATGCGGAAGCCCAAAGTTTCGCCGCAAATATTTTGGATTATGAATTAGTTCAACTCCGAACCGTTCCACAATTAGATTCTTTTGGAAAACCAATCATAAATTCTTCAACAGGATGGTGCGACAGTTATTTTTACGATTTAGACATGGCATTAGCAATTATTAAAGGTCCTGACAGCGACAAAAAAGGATTGATTGCATATTGCCCCGAAGCATTTCAACCAGAGAGTCGCGAAATTTTAAAAAATCTCGACGGAGTTGAAAAAATTGAAGTGTCAATAAAGGAAGCCAAAGAAGCTTTTGCAACCAATTTAGTTTCTACTGGTGAGACAGTAATAATGAGTAATAAAGCTCCAAAACTTGCTAATAATCTTCAAAATACCGGCTTGACAGTAATATGTCCAGATTTAACAGAAATCGCAAAAGGCGGTGGCTACATTCGTTGTATAACTTTAACCTTGGACTAATTCCACCTAATTTGAATAATTTTATCAGTATCAGTAATAGGAATATCGAGAGGTTTTTTGTTAATTATCGAGTCGTATAATTCAGGAGGTATCGGTCCGACCCTATAAGCGTTTAGAATTGCATTTTTTGCACCATCATTATTACCTACCCTCGCCTCTTCTATGGCTAAATAATTCCATAGTCTACTATCATTTGGAAAATCAGAAAGTGCCTTTTTTAAAAAAGCAATATTTTCTGAAGATTCTCCAACGGCAAAGTTAACAATAGCGATATTTTCATAAGTAACCCGAAGAGGATAAAAACTTAATGCTTTCATATAAGCTTCTTTGGCTCCAACATAATCTTTTTGTTTCATTTTGATAACACCAAGATTTATATAGTTTGAAACTGCTGGAAAATATTCGACAGATTTTTCTGCATATTGTTGTGCTTTTTTGGGTTCGTTATGATCAATATAATATTTAGCTAAATTATTCATCGCCAAATAATTTTTTTCAGTAACTGTGATATCTTTCAGAGATAAGGTGACTTGTGATTGATAATCTAACCCACGAATATTCGTTCGTGCACCTAGTAAAATTAACAAAATGATTGCCAACGTTAAAACAATACAAGGTTGGACTTTAGGTAAAAAATTCTTGAATATCAAAGCTAATATACCCAAAAAGCCTACCATCGGCACAATAAACCAAGTTTCACAGGCCGTCATATCAAGTGCGATAATTTGCAGATGTGGCGACATGCCTAAAATTGTCCATAATCCAAAAAATATATAAGCAAAAAAATCTTTCTTATTTTTATTTTTGTAAATTAAAAAACCTGCGTACGTAAATCCGACAAATAACAACAAAACTAAAACTAACGGTATTACAAACCCTTCGAACGTAATCGTTTTATAAGTCCAATAATAACTTGTCGCTAGTTCACAAGGAAAAAAGAACTTATTAATATAAAACATTATTATCGATGGAACTGTAATCATTCGCTCACCGAAGCTTAGTAAATCGATTGGTGCACTAAGAGTAATATTTCGCAAACCGACTGCACTTATCCTAAGAATTAGGAATAATATTATCGGTGCGGATATAATCTTGATGAATATAAAAAGTCTTTCCCTGTCATATAAAAATTCATACAAAACCGCTAAACAAATAAAAATTACGGCCGTTTCTTTACTCATTAGCGATAGGAATAAAAGAAAAGCAACTAAAAATAGTCTCTTTGTATTATTTGAAATAGTCAGTAAATATAAGGCCGATATGCCCGACAAGAACATCAGTGGTTCTTGCATAGATGGTATTGAAAAGACTGGTTGAGAATTTATCGGATGAACTAAAAATATCAAAGCCAAAAATAAAGCGACCGTTGGTTTAAAAAATGTCCGCAAGAATAGGAAAAGAAAAAAGGCACATGCCATATATAATATAAGCTGTACAACATGAAAACCAATAGGATTAGTGCCAAAAAGTGCATAAATGAAAGCATATGTAGTTGTCATCATGGGGCGATAAAAATCCCCGACCAATCTTTCGCCATTCCAAAATGTACTAGATGAAAAAAAATGACCAATATTTGACAATGATCGAATCGCTTCATTTTTAATTATTTGATCGGTATCATCGCCTTGAAAACCACCATTTAAACCTGAAAAGAATACGGCTAATCCAATCAATGCAATAACAATTGCGACCTGCCATGATTTAATTTGATTAATTTTTTTGATTAATTTCAAACACCAAATCATAACTTGTGCATCATTTTTCTAAGTAACTTTCTAGTTATCTCAGTTTCATCCCAAGGATGTTCTCCGTCGGCTCTTTCTATAGTTTTCTCATGTCCTTTTCCAAGTAGAACCACGGTATCATCTGTCCCACCTGCACGTTCAAGTGCAAATTTTATTGCTAATTCGCGATCATGAACTAAAAACATATCTTCGTCTAACACTTTTCCGGCTTTTTTAACGCCTTCGCCAATTTGCTCCATTATATGATTACCATCAACATCCCTGTCGTCTTCTTCTGTAATTATTACTTCATCACAATATCGTCCTGCAATTTCACCTTGAATTGGGCGCTTATTTTCATCCCGACGACCAGCAGAACCAAAGACAGCAATTAACTTACCTTTTGTGGTAGGTTTTATGTTAAAGAAAAACCTTTCGAATGCATCTGGAGTTGAGGCATGATCGATAATTACCCTAAAAGGTTGTCCTTCGTCGACGATCGCCATACGTCCTTCAACATGTTTTAGTGAATCAATGCCTTTTTCAATCTGTTCTTTACTTAATCCCAACTCCATACCAACTGCTATTGCTGCCAAACTATTACTAACATTAAAATCACCTGGTATGTTTACTTTAATATCGTAATTTTCGTTACCAATTTTTACTTTATATTTAGAGCCAGTAACATCTAATTTAATATCAGTTGCTCTTAAATCACCGCTGTTGATGCCATAAGTAACAGACCTAGGAATAACATTTATAAATTTTTGAGCATTTGAATCGTCTGAATTTATAACACCAAATTTTCGACCATGTTTTGAAGCAATTTTAAACACTCCCATCTTTGCCTCTAAATATTTCTCAAATGTAATGTGATAGTCAAGATGGTCGGGGGTGACATTAGTCATGACAGCAATTTCATAGGGCACTCCCCATATACGATTTTGTGATAAAGAGTGGCTTGAGGTCTCTACTACTACCCAATCTACTCCAGCATTTTTAAAATCACGCAATCGACGTTGTAAAACGCCCGATTGAGCAGTGGTAATATGTTCAATTTGTGGTTTTAGCTCGTTACCATAACCATAGGCAACAGTACTCAATGCACCGACATTCATTCCAGCTTCATGAAGCATACGATAAATGAAAAATGTCGTAGTCGTCTTACCATTGGTACCAGTTACGCCAATTATGTGCATCTTTCGTGATGGAAATCCATAACGTATATTTGCTATTATCGCTTCGATTAAATGCCCGAAAGGTTCAACCTTTCTAAAAATACCGTCCGGTATTATTTTTTTTATAATTTTTCTCAAATTTGACATAAAAATATTATACCTTTTATTAAACGCTCAAATCTCTCTTTGGATATTTTTTTAAACTAATGACAAACATTGAAATAATAAATATCATTGATATCGAAACATAAACGATATCGAGTCTACCAGATGACAATATATCCCTAGCGTCAAAATATCGAAAAGGCGTTAGATACTTTAAATTACTGATTTTTTCATTGATATTTATAAATACTGTCAGGATAAACGTAAATAAAAGGATAGAAGTAGCAATTGAACCCGATAATTTTGGTCGTTTTAGCACTGAAGCGGTTACGATGCCAATGGAATAGAAGATGAGTTGCAAAAAATACAAACCTGTCATTAGTAAGACAATATCTTTAAAAGGCATTCCATTCGCTGAATAAGACTCTGTAAAATAATATGAGGATAAAAAGGCAACGATGTTTAATATAGTGACGATTATCAAACCAGCAATAATTTTTGACGATAAGATTTTCAAGCGAGTAATTGGTCGAACAAAAAGAAATTCAGTAGTATGGTCACGCTCTTCTTTAGAAACAATATCTGAACCAATAATAACTGCATGCACCGTGGCTATTAATGCAGTATACATAAACATTGCCCCAAAAAAACCACTTATAGTAGTAAGGTCAAATCCTGTTAAACCAAATATTGCCTGAATTGATTGAGGAAATTGTTTCATTAGTTCATTTACTGATTGATCAGCCGTACTAAAAGCGGAATATTTAACCATACTTGCCCAAATCAGTAAAATCATACCGATTGACCAAAATAACAGGCTTTTTCTATACGTTTTTAATTCTCTAATCAGTACATTCATATTTATCCTTATTAAAAAGATTTAGTATCTTTTTTTATGTAAATAATATAGCTTGTCAGAATAGCGACAATAACAAATACTGCTTCAACAATCAAAAAATGAGTATCAAAAGTAACGTGTTCAATAATATAATTCGAATCGTAATATTTGAACGGGCTTAGATATTTTAAGCTATCATTATCAAGTAATGAACTTAGCATACCAATAAAAAACAAAATAAAGACAACTGGCAAGGATACTCCTATTACGGATTTAATTTTTGGAATGACGACCGAAAAAATGATACCTAGAGATAAGAAGAATAACTGTATTAATGGCATAATCATTATAATCAAAATATAAGTTTTGATATCAAAATCTGAACTTGCAACTGATTTGCCAACCAAGATAGTAACCGAAACAAAAACTAGATTAGTAACCAATAAGAGAAACATGGATGCAGTAATTTTCTCTGTTATCACTCTTATTCTAGAAATTGGCTTACTTAATAAAAAATCAACAGTTTTGCCACTTTCTTCTTTTGAGATAATCCCAACTCCTAAATTCATAGCTTGGATTGCTCCAGCTAAAGTCAAAAAAGTAAGCAAATATGCCAAGAACCCATTGATAGTAAAAATGTTTTCAAAAGAAAAACTAAGAGCTGTTTGAACCGCTGGTGGAAAATTTTTTAAAATATTTTTCATAACCTCGACGTCACCAGAAAAAGCTGGAAACATTAGTAGAAAAGCTAACACCATAGCTGATATCGAAACAATCCAAACTATAGTCGACTTCCAATTAGCTTTAAGCTCTCGCTTAATTATGTTCATATTTTACTCATCATCCGTTCGATAATAATGCATAAATATTTCTTCTAAATCAGGCTCTTCGATTAACATATTCGTTAAATCCAATTTTACAACAATTTTTATGACATCATTTATGTTTCCTCTAAAAAGAAAATTGGCCGAGTTATTAGTAACATTTAGATCACTAATACCTTTCAATTCAGAAAATATTTTATCGTCAATTTTTTTAATGGTATCGATTTTGAAACGTTTATGGGTATTTTTCGCCAAATCACTGATTTTTTCAACTTTTACGATTTTGCCATTCTTAATAATAGCCACTCGATCACAAAGTTTCTGGACCTCGCCAAGAATATGTGATGAAAATAATATGGTTGCTCCCTTTTTATTTTCTTCTCGCAGTAAGTCAAAAAATCTCTGTTGCATTAAGGGGTCTAATCCCCCTGTTGGCTCATCAAGAATTATTAATTTTGGACTGTGTAATAAGCCTTGGACTATTCCAACTTTCTTTTTATTGCCATAAGATAAATCATCAATTTTTCTGTTTAAATCTAAATCTAAATATTCAGCAAGTTCTATTATCCGCGATTCAATAATTTTTTTTTCCTTCTTATAAAAACTTCCAGAATATCTTAGTAAGTCGATGACTCTCATGTCGTCATAATAAAAAACTTCAGAAGGAAGATAGCCAATTTCTTCTTTAATTTCTGGACCATGTTCGATGATATCTTTTCCAAAAATTTTTGCACTCCCACTAGTCGGGTAAATCAATCCTAAAAGTGTCCTGATAGTCGTCGACTTTCCGGCACCATTTGGACCAATAAAGCCAAATATTTCTCCTTCTACGACAGACATATCTACATCGACAATACCAAGTGTTTTGCCATAATATTTAGTCAATTTATTGGTTTCGATAATATTCACCAGTGCCCCCAACTTAAATAACTGTCTTTATCATAAACTTTTATAGCTCTATTATCAAACCTAAAATAAGTTATAATAACCCTATTATGTTTAAAAAATATCAAGGCAAATTATTATGTTTTTCACCGCCAGTGATGCTTGCAACGTTTATTATTGAATTTAGCTTGGCTATCTATACATTTTGGCGATATAAAATTAACACAATAACAAAACTATCAATTATTATGCTCATATCACTTGGAACATTCCAATTAGCTGAATACATGATTTGTGGAGGCATAGGATTATCAAATACTCAGTGGGCAAAAATAGGCTACGGGGCAATCACTCTTCTTCCAGCACTTGGTATACATATGTTGGTTGCAATTTCTGGTAAAAAGATTCCTGCATTGATTACCACAGCGTATACGAGCTGTGCATCATTTTTCTTATTTTACATTTTTGTAACCAACTCAGTAAATATTAATCAATGCTATCCAAATTATGCAGTGTTTAGTGCGTTCAAATCTATCTCTATTCCTTTTGGTATTTATTATTATGGGTGGTTAATAATAGGTGTGGCATTAGCTTGGTTATGGAGTAATGAATTACCAAAACATAAAAAAGCTCTTCAATCAATGGTAATCGGCTATCTAGTATTTTTATTGCCAACAACTACTATAAATGTGATTGATCCAAATACGATAAAAGGTATTCCATCAATAATGTGCGGTTTTGCGGTACTATATGCAGTTATTCTTGTCGTAAAAGTTTTACCAAATTCTCGTATCGAATTTCGTGAAAAGGCTAATAATTTTATTGAATCGATATATGTAAAAGGTTAGCAACAATGGATGTACTATGTTTTGGCGATAGTATCACTGAAGGATATTTCGACAGTGCCGGAGGATGGGTCGAGCGTTTAAGCAAAAAATTTAATCAAGAAATAAAATTTGTAAATCTTGGAGTTAGCGGTGATTCATCTTATAGTCTATTAAATCGCATATCAGATGATTTGAACGAAAACGTATCCGATAACAAAACAATAATTATCGCCATAGGCGTAAATGATTCTAGAACAAAATCTGGTCAATATTTTTCTACTACCGAAAACTTTAGACGAAATTTATACAAAATTCTTGAACAAGCAGAACAATATTCGAATAAAATTTTATTTGTCGGTTTAGCACCTTGCGAAGAAAATTCAATAAATACCGATGATAACGGTTATACAAATTTTCGCATTAAAGATTTTGATAGAACGCTGTCTAATTTTTGTGCACAAAATAACATAGGATTTGTGGAAATATTAGAGCCGTTTACGAATAAACTCAAGAAAAACAAATTATTAACTGATGGAATACACCCTAATAACAAGGGTCACCAAATCATATGCGACTTGATATATCCAAAATTAAATAATATGTTGTCGACTTAGACTAACACCTCCCGTTATGTTACAATAAATCAGCGAAAAGTTGTTTTAGAGGTTACCCAAGTGGCTGCTGCGTGAAACGTAAATGATGGACGGCAACCGTCCCCCTAGACTTACGTTTCATACAGGAGTTACGTGAAAACGAAACTCTACAATGTACGGAGGAGTACCCAAGTGGC
>Ga0116152_10000016_pt1 | contig 125390 bp, 120 predicted proteins | sample AD_UKC119_MetaG_FD_89894 | JGI IMG/M metagenome (GOLD analysis project Ga0116152, IMG submission 89894) | Active sludge microbial communities of municipal wastewater-treating anaerobic digesters from Hong Kong - AD_UKC119_MetaG | ecosystem: Engineered > Bioreactor > Anaerobic > Digestate...
AAGTTAAGAGATTTAGCCACTTTGCCAGCTCACTCAAGTTATTGATTTGCGGTGTTTGTGGAGAGAAGCTTTTGCTTGAAACTCGCTCAATTCTTCTTAACTTAACGGCATTGCCTCATAACCCCTCATGGGGATTCGTAACATAACAGGGAAAGTTAAATCAGCTAAAGGCGCAACTCCTCATAACCCCTCATGGGGATTCGTAACGCTATCTCGATATAGCACAGCGACTACAGGATTATTCTCATAACCCCTCATGGGGATTCGTAACCCGCAGGAGAAGGCCGGATTTAAAGCGTTGGATAACCTCATAACCCCTCATGGGGATTCGTAACGTCAGTTCTTTCCTCTGGCGGCGCAGTTAGTTCACTCTCATAACCCCTCATGGGGATTCGTAACGTGCGCGACATGATTGTGTGTCAATTTTGTCTCACATCTCATAACCCCTCATGGGGATTCGTAACCTGTGCCTGTGTTATATATAAAAGGTATCGGGTATGGCTCATAACCCCTCATGGGGATTCGTAACCGCAATCAATGGCTCGTCCACGGCAACGATGACAACCTCATAACCCCTCATGGGGATTCGTAACCTGCAGCGTCCAGACCGAGTGGCATACCACCCAGCGCTCATAACCCCTCATGGGGATTCGTAACCGTGTCACAAATGTGTGTGTCAATTTTGTCTCACATCTCATAACCCCTCATGGGGATTCGTAACTTCGTTTGCCAGTTTTTTAGTGATTTTTACGTTTCTCTCATAACCCCTCATGGGGATTCGTAACACGCTTCGGGGATACCCGGAGATCGTAAGTGGCGACCTCATAACCCCTCATGGGGATTCGTAACGCTTCTCTTTCACTTTGTTCTCGTCAGCCCATTCGTCTCATAACCCCTCATGGGGATTCGTAACGTTGCGTGAAGTGGGCGAAGTACCATTTATGGAACTCTCATAACCCCTCATGGGGATTCGTAACCTTGCATCAGTTTCTTTTCGTAAGCGTGAGATATTTCTCATAACCCCTCATGGGGATTCGTAACGCCCGATTTCAGGCCAAAAACAGCCAGATCACCTGAGTCGGACGACTCAAAAATACCATGAACGCAAGCAGGCCGGCCATCAATACCGGGTAGTTTTGACTTCACTGCCGGTCGAAGTTGGCTACAGCACACTGAAATCACGGCGATGATCCTCCAGTGGCGTGCGCTTCAGTTCACCCTTGCCTGCCTTACTCTTGGCAAACTGGCAAACCTCCACATTCTGCCGGTTGGCCGCACAAACTTCCGTAACCCGGTCCCCCGGAACCATCAACTGACCCAACTCACGCCGTAGCCGGATCGCCTGCGCATCAGTAATGTCACCCGTAAATACGGAATACTGCTCATGGTTCAGGTAACGCCGCAACAACTTCTTGAATTTACTGGTACGTCTGGCTTCCACATCATAAGTCATCAACATGAACATCTATACCCTCCGCTTGAACGATTCATATTCCGCCACACCCAGTACCTCACGCTCCAGTGCCAGCGCCTCGCGATAAATCCAGTTACGAAAACTGCGCCCCTGATACTGCTCCTCCAGGCGCAGCGCAAACTGCTCCGCCACCTGCCGCCGCCCGGTTTCGGTCAACAAACACACGCCTTCATGCTGCTCGAACCAGTTCTCATCCAGCATGCGCCGCTGTACCATACGAAAAATCAGCATATCGGTCAGTACCGGCTTGAACGGCTCCGCCAGATCCAGGCTCAATGATGCCCGCCCATACCCCGGCGCATGCAGCAAGCTGAACGTTTCCTCCAGATGCGTCTTGCTGATTTCATGCCGTACCACCGTGTACACCAATTGATTCAGGAATGAAATCAGGCAATTCACCGGATTATTCGGTGGCCGCCGCACCCGCTTGCCAAAATCCAGTGCCTCATGAATCATCGCCCAGGCTGCGTAATAAAACTGGTGCAACTGCCCCTCAATCCCCATCAGGCCATTGGTATCGGTAGCCTTGGGGATTTTTGCCATGAGCTTTTGCATCGCCGCCACCGGTGGCTTCATGTCCTCATTTCCCCGATACTGGTAATAACGCAGGTTCGCCGCCATATTATGCCCCGCCCCACGCACCACTTCCCGCGCCACCGCCATGCGCCGCCCATCATCCAACAACAAGGCTGCCTGTTGCAGCTTCACCTTGCCTGCCGGATGCTTGTCCGCCGGTTCAAACGCGCCCTTGAAATAGCCGTAATAATCAAACACCGACAAGCGCACCCCATGCTTGCCACATAACCCCAGCAAGCGCGAATTCAGGCGACTTTCTGCCAGCAACACCACATGCGACAACTTTTCGATGGGCAGGGAACGCTTCTGCTCACCGATTTTCACCTGTAACGTGTTCTCATGCTGGCGCAACTGCGCCTCTTTTGAAATAAACAAGGTTTCCATACATCGGCCTCAATCAAACCCGCAAAATGCCGCCAGCGAACAGCTTTGGCACAAACCAATCCGCCGTGCGGGCGGCACATCTTCCTGCTGCACCAGCTGCTCCAGTTGTAATGACGCCTCCCACAACTTCTGCAAACGCACCGCATCCAGCAGCACCTCCCGCTTGCGTCTGGAAGTCAGTACATGCGTATAAGCCCGCCAGCGCCTGCCGGTGCTGATCGACAGCATCAATGCATAAAACGCCGTCTGTTCGCTGGATGCCTCCGCCGCCCCCGCACTGCCCTTGTTCTCGTACACAATAGCGTTTTCCCAGTCGATCCGGTCGGGAGCCAGCCCGAACAAGCCACGCACCGAGTGGTCACGCTGGTAACTTGTTTCATGCAGCGCATTACCGGTCTGCACCCGTGCATACCACTGCGCAAAATTCACCTTGTGCAAATACATCCAGGCCCGCCGCTGACACAGCTCGACATGTTGAAAATGCAAACCGTGCAGATTAAGGCGCTCGATACGCTGGTAAAAAGCGGCAGCGTGTGGCCAGTGGAAGGCATTCGCTGAACTCATATTGCCCTAACCTTTCGAACGGATTGTGTCAGTAAGTATTGAGCATTCACAGTGCTCGACCTCCTCTTGCAACGATACTCAGGGAAATGATATATACCTTGATAGATACCCAAGCATCGACGGAGGCTGATTATGGGTGAAGTCCACATTGCCAAAATTTTCCAGAATGGCCGCAGCCAGGCCGTGCGCCTGCCCAAGGCATTCCGCTTTGACACCGACGAGGTATATATCCAGAAAGACGGCGACCGTTTAATCCTGTCCCCGCGCCCCTTGAACTGGGACGATTTTTTTGAATCCCCGGATCGCCCGACTGAGGACTTCATGCAGGAACGGGTTGACTTGCCCGTCCAGGAACGGGAACTGTTCTGATGCAGTTGTATATGCTCGACACCGACACCAGCAGCTACATCATCCGCCAGCGCCCCGAGTCTGTGCGCAAACGTTTCGGGCAATTGCAACCGGAGCAGGTCTGCATTTCGATTATCACTTACGCAGAACTGCTTTACGGTGTCGAACGCTCCTCGTCGAGCAAAATCAACCGCGCCATTGTCGACAACTTCGCCCGCCACCTCGTCATCAGGCATTGGGACGAAGCTGCCGCCGAACACTACGCGCCAATCAGAACGCACCTCGAAACCAACGGCATCCCGATCGGCGGGATGGACATGCAGATTGCCGCCCATGCCAGAAGTCTGGGTGCGGTGCTGGTGACCAACAACACCCGGCATTTTGAGCGGGTGGAAGGATTGGTGTTGGAGAATTGGGTTTAGCATGGCATTCCCTCAAATAATTCCGAACCCCGTATCCCAGCCTTCACCGGTTTCATCCAGCAGTACCAGCCGTGTCAGCACCACCAGCTCACGTGCAGCCTGCATGGCATCCGGGTACTGCTGCCATGCCACCGCACCTGCTCCCGATTTGTCCACCAGCATATCGCACCAGCTTTGTACCAGGTCGTCATCGCTGCGGCTGTCCCGGTTTGGAACCACATCAGGGGACTTGTGCGGAAACAGCAACCGTTTGGCGCGGCGGGGCTGATAGCTGTCTGCTTCCGCAAGGTAATAGTCCAGTGGTTTATTGAGTTGAATGACCTCATCACCCTGCTCGTTAAACGTACTCCCGCACTCTTCCAGAATCCGCTGCCCGGCACGATAAAGGACATGCTCCGGGATATTGTGGCTACCGCCGCCCGGCTCCATCAGTCGGACACGGCGGCCAATCGTACGCAGGCTGTGTGCCTGCTCCTGGAACTGCGTCAGCCACAGCCGTGCATGACGATCAAACAGCGTATTCTGGAACAGCGTCTCCACCTGTTTGAGTCGTTTGGCAATCCCTTTAGCCTGCTGCGGACCATGCTCAAACAGGCGTTCCTTGATATAGCGGTTATACCCGCTTTGCTGTTGCAGCAAATACCAATACAAACCTGCCAGCCATAGCGTGCGCTGCGGCAAGCTGCCAAAAGTAGACGGTTCCTCCAGCACTTCATCATCAACGGCGAAACGACGCACCACACTCCCCTTGAGCGCACGGGATAAATTCTCAATCACGCAACTTTGACCATCCTGCTGTTTTGCCCAACGCAACAATTCAGGTAACCAGGTCAGGCGCTTTTCCAGGTTCTCATCCCGGCGAACCCATACAGTTCCGGCAAAATCGCCCCGTGCCGCCCGACCATAGCGTTGCAGAAAATTCAACGGCTCAAAGCCCGGCTCCATGAACAGCAGGTCAGTATCAAACGTCACCCCCATTTCCACACTGGCAGTCGCCACCAGTACCCTGAAATCATTGGGGTTGTGGTGAGAGCCAGTCGTGAACTCCCGTTGCGCGATTGGCCCCCGGCCACTGTCGTCGATACTGTTCACCAACAGGCGCTGTTCGCGGGTCATGCCCAGTTCATCGAAAAATGCCGCGAGACGCCCTACCTGTAATTGCAGTTCGGTCACACTGTTATAAATCACCACCACTAAACCGCGTCGCGCCTTCGCAGTTTGCGTCCTGATCAGCTCGGCACTGGCTTCAAGCAGGCTGTAAAGATCGGGAGTATCTACAAACCGCAAACGCACATCACCATGAACGACACGATCCCTGCCCGCCGTTATTGCTTCCCCGCTGACCACTGGTTCACACAGTTTTTTGATGGCTTCAAGCGGGATGCCGAGTTTTTCCAGTACCGGTTGAATCTCCAGCGGTGTCGCGGACAGAAAACTCAGCTTCGCCCGTGTCATCGGGAATGCCGTAGCCAACCGGGCGAACACCCCCGCCATGCCATAGCCACGCGGGTCGATGGTATGGAATTCATCGAATACGATGTGATCGAACTGCGTCAGGAAATCTAACGGACTGGCGTCAGATTGCCCCATATCCAGTCTGTACCGCAGCAAAATCGAATTGACTGTTTCCGGGATGGCGATAATCATCTCGCCGCCTTCGCGGGTATCATCCAGTTCGTAAAGCTGACGGATACGGTAGCCGGTAATCTGTTTCTCACCGATAACACCACTATCCTGTAAGCGGCGGGTTTCGTCAGAACTCCACAACGCGGCTTTACCGTCCCGCTGTTCCTGGCTCCAACCCTGCTCAGCCAGAAAACTGCGCAGGCTATACAGCAGGTTTTGCGCCAGCCGCCGGGTCGGCACAATAAACAGAATCCGCTGCCCCGTCAGCATGGCGCGCTGAAATGCGTAACTCTTGCCTGCGCCGGTCGGCGCGTCGGCAATCCGCACTTTGGCCGGATGCGTCAACAGATCATGCTGCAAGGGCGACAGCCCGTTATCCAGGCTACGCACCGCGTGACGGCGAATCGTAACGGTGTTCATGCGTTTATCATCCTCAAATCCATTGGCTTACCTGAACAGCGGCATCCTTTGCGTTCAGCCCCGGCGTCAGTTGCAACTCATGCAAAAAATAACGCGCTACTGGCAGCTCTTGCCCAAATAATCGGGCAGTCGCCGCATTCAGGAAAACTTCACTCGTCTCGCTGCTTTCCCGCAGCCGCACCATGCCGTTACGGTGCAAGCCAATACGGATGACCAGTTCATCCCGCCTTATGGCGCTGAACGGGTTGAAATCGTCCAGACCGAAGATAACGCCTTTGAATTCCACACCGGGTGGGACTTCCTGCGTGAGGAAAAACGTCGCCAGATTGCCTTTTTTCACCGTGTCTTGCAGCGAACGGGGAAAGCCGCCTTCCTCATCTATATTCAGCCGGCGCACCAACGGTGGCAACAGCCTGGGCGTGTTGGTTGTCAGCACGGAAGTTCGCCATGGCATTGCCTGTAAATGTTGCCGGTAAGCCTTGGAAGGCAGAGCCACGCTGGCGCGCATCATCCCCAACGCCGCCGCCAGCCCGAAGGCCAGCGCCCGGTCGCCGATAAGTTCCGGCAAGGTGGCGGTACCGTTGGGGACAGCCGTGCTGTGGTACACGAACGGCGTCAGGGTTTCCGCGCATACCGGAATGGCTATGATCTTGCTCATGAGGCTTTCTTCTTCTTTTCCGGCTTGATGAACCAGCCATTGAAAAACTCGTCCAGTTTGCCCTTGGCATGTTGGTAGTCTTTTTTCAGACCATTGAAGTCCTGCTCGAAACGGTCCAGCAACTGGTGCTGGTAAGCCGTGATGGCAGTTGCATCCATGTTGAGCTGATGAACCGGGCTTAACTGCCCATGCAGGTATTGGCTGAGAACACCGACATCCTGCGTTAACACCTGTGGCTCTGTCGGCAGGGTTTTCAGCAGTTCATAGGGTGAAGTCTGCGCCTGCTCGAAGGCGTCACCATACAGTCCTGCCAAATGGGTGCGAATATTGGTGCCAGTGATGGATGTCTGTCCACCGTAGGTTCCGGCCACGCCGAGACACAATAGCAGATGACCCAACCCGATGCGTGGCATGACCCGGCCACGAGTGGACAGCACCTGCACCAGCAAAGTGCCGGGCAAGACAAAGTGACGGTTGAAGAGGTTGACGCTGCTCTCCTGACGCTCATCGTCATACAGGGTGCCGGATTCCATGGCGCTGATATGTGCGGTTTCGCCCACACACAATTCCTTGGGCAGCACGCTGAGTGCATCAGAATAATTGACGCCCGCTTTTACCGACAGAATACGCCCGTCCTGCACGCTGGAATCGCCAAACACCAGGGTATTGAGATCGTAGAATTCAGCAGGTTTTTGGGTTTTGCTACGGGGCTGGGTTTTGTTCTGCGGCATTGTCCCACCGCAATTCAGCAAGCGCAATAATTGCAGGCCACGGCCACGCTCCGGGTATTTGAATTTATTGGGAACTGCACGCACATGCAGTTCATGGTTTTTACCCAGTTCAATATCGGTAATGCCTTCCTCGAAATTACGCACCACAAAGGGGGCAATCACTTCACGCACCACCACCAAACTAACTGCACCCAGATTTTTCAGCTTGGGATGAATGTACTCCTTATCCTTGGTATTCGCCTTTTCACCAAAATGGTGATCAAAAAGGTCGTCAATGTTGCCCAGATAATTCTCGAACTCCTGCATTGTACTCATGTCAAACTCCTGTTTAAAAATCAATCTCAGTTTGTGCGGTTTCCGGCTCAAATTCATCCTTCGCCTCAGCTTTTTCTTTCGGCTTTGGTTGGTAACTCTGGATAAAAGCCATACGGTAAATACTCTTGATATTGCGCAGGCGCTCCAGGCTGGGAATACGCTGATCCAGTGCTTCCGGCCACACAGTGTCAATAAAGAACGCCGCCACATCCAGACAGGCATCTTTGTAACTGTCAGCCTGCCAATGACTTTTTGCCGCCACGTCCCTGCGTCGGCCCAGGTTGTCTTCCAGCCAGCCTGCTATGCCCAACCGCAGGGCTTCCCTGTCTGCTTCAGTTTCAGTCTGTAAACGTCCATGCTTGCGCTGTACGGTCATGAATTCGAGGCACAACTCGAAGACCTGCAACTGTTTGCGCATGGCGGCGGCAGAACCGCGATTGGACTGGATACGGGTAGCTTGTTGGGCAAATTCCACCAGTACCCGGTCTGATTTATTCATTTCATTCATTGATTCACCTGTGAGATAAACAAAGTATTCCGTAAGCAGGCTGTTCCTGACCTCGCGCCGCACCATGCTTTCTTCCTGCAAGGCCAACCAGATTCGGCATAGCGCCATGAAACGGGTGCGTGGCGAGGCATACAGACGCAACACGTCATACCCAAGCCCGTAAGTACGTAAAATCACCTGCGCCAAATCCAGCCGTCCCAGCGCACGGGGAATCTGTTCCAGCCTTAATTCACGGGCATGCTCCCGATCCTTGTTTTCATGCAACAGTTCACCCAGCCATTCCGGCAAGGCGTCGAAATAAAAGAACGCCCGGCTGTGAACCGGCAAGCCGCGAAAGATATGGATTGGACGGCCTAACCGCATGACGCCTTGCAGCAACCAGTAAAGTTCAGAAACCTGTGCAGCGGTATTGCCCGCAAAAGATTCAAAGCGAGCGATACGACAGCGTCCCTTGTATTGCACAAGATCATCCAGCCGCCCCATTTCAATGGCCGTCAGATCACGCAGCGCCACAGTACGAATGCTGTTGTCGCCGTCCAGCGCCAAACTACCAAACAAACCGAGGGTCGTAGGTGAAGACAGCAACGTGGGCATGGCGGTTTCCTTGTTGCCTTGCGCGGCCTTGTACAGTTCGGCGCGCAGACTGTATTCAGCCAGTGCAACCGGACTGATCAGGGTATGTGAGCCATCATTCAGGCCTTCCGGGCGATTGTCACGGCCATTGAAGGCTGATGCCCGCACGCCGATTTTCCCCAGCCCCAGATTGTCCTTGACGACAATCCCTTGCCCTTTGAGCATGGGCTGTGCGGTGAAGTGGCAATATTCCAGTTGCCTGCTATCCGGCTCTGTATCGCTGACCTCTGCCATGACTGCGGAACCTGTCATGCGTTGCCGGAAATAAGCCCGGACTGCCTGACTGACCTGCTCGCCTTCCGCCGGAATAAACTGCCGGAATGCAGGCATGTCATCCGTCCCCTCCAGCCATTGCTGCAACAAACCAGCCTCTCCCCAGATTGCCTGCCGGATTTCACTGTCTTCCGCTGCCAGTGTGACCGCCCATAAAGCCAGCAAGACCCGTCTGCCATGCGCGTATGAAACATGGGTGATCCATTCCGGTATTGGCTCCGGCAATATGCGCAGAAACATCTGTTCCCTGACTGTGTAATCAGGAAAATTTTTGGGTGTTTTTTTGAGATTCAGATTCAATAGCAAGGCAGCGTGGGCTGCACGACGCAGCCAGATTCCGGCGCTGCCTTCAATATGCTGGTCAGAGTCATACAGACTGACATTCTTGTTGTAATTCGCGGGCAGATTAGGTAATAGCGCCAAATCTTCCATCAACTCGCTCAACGGATCGAATATCCCATTGACATCATCCGCCTTGATCAGCAACAGGTTTTTGATATCGCTGTGTTTGGCTTCCCGCAACAGGTGATTCGTCAAACGCATATGATCCGGTTGTTCATTCAATAACTCCGGCTCGCCACGTGTATTCACGCTGATACGTAAACTAAATGGCAGGGCAAAACACACGGAGTCCAGCGCCTGCCTGATGACTTCATCCGCCTGCTCTTCATACAGCAACACCAACAAACGCCCATCATGGTGCACTTCCAGCAACGGCGGCGCACCCACCAAAACACGGCTGCACAAAGCCAGTTGCTGTTGCAGTTCATCCAGCAAAAATGGATGGTGTGGATCGTAAATATCCACCACGCGCCCATTGGTAAACAGTCGTCTCAGTTCCTCACTACGGATGCAACTGCGGTCTTCCACCAAGCGTCTGAGAACACCACCAATACCTTTTTTGTCAGATGGCTTTTCAGGATCAGCATCCAGAAAAATACCATCCAGCTTGTCCGCCAACCGCACATACAAAGGCAAGGTTCCGTCCGCATAAGGCGCAGGCAATGCCTCCGGCAACCGCCGGTTGGCCTGTTGCGCTTCCACCTTGTCGATCAGGTAAAGCAATTGCCCCGGCGTCAGTTCGATACCTGCCTGTTGCAGGTATTTATCCAAGCCATACCGCTGCATCCGCTCGGCTACCTGTTCATCATTCACATCCTCGACCGAGTGAATGCGACCGCCCAACTTCAGATCCTTGTCGATGTCATGCATGAACGCCAAAACAGCAATCAGGCGCAGTTTGCGATACAGAAAGTCCTCATCCATCTCCGGGTTACGAGCCAGCCAGTCAAGTGCTGCCAGCATCAAAGCGCCACGCGCCACCGAGAGCAGATGATCAAGCAGAGTAATATTGGTATTGCGCAGGTAACGGGCGCGTTTTTCGGCATCATCTGACCAACCACCTTTGCCGCTCAGGGTCATCAGGCGTACCGGACGCGGGTTTTTCTCCCGACCAGTAGCAATCACCTTCAGCTTTTTCTCCGGCAACACCCAGAATGGTGAAAAATCATGGGAAACCCGATCTTTAAGCACATGCTTTTCAACCACCTTTTCGAGAAATTCCCGATAGACTGCTTCCGCTGTCTGTGTAGCCCGCTGTTTCCAGTTGCTCATCGCCCCACCCCCTGTTCAACCAACCCCAGGCACCCGAACCCGCTACGCGTTTTCTCCCCAATCCCCGCATACCACGCCAGGCGCAAATCGGCTTCACTGCCTTCCAGCAACAATGGCGCCTGCATACCGATGACAAAGCTCTTGCGCCCATCCTGGAAGGTTTTCAGGTTGACCAGCACGGAATGCTTAGGGTTGGCGTGCAGATAAAGCGAATCCGGGTAAATGCACAGTTGCACCTCGCGTCCGGCCACGAATGACAGCTTGCGGTTGATGGTCTCGCTGAGGGTCTGGCTCAGGGCATTGAAATCCTGATGCCAGCGTTTGCCTTTGCCGGTATGGCTGTGATCCTGCAGCACCAGTGGCGACAGTAAAAAACAACCCATCCGGTTCTGCCCCGGCAGCAGCGGGTCAGGCTCCGGCTGGCGTGTGGCTGCAGAAAAATTAATGCTGCCGGCATCCTGATCCCGGCGTCGCTGGATAACGTGTGCCGGGTCAATCCGGGACAAGACTCTTGCGAGTGCGGGGTCGGCAGTGGAAATAACCAGACTGTGCGCAATGCCGGCATGTCCGCGATGCCAGCCCAGCGGGGCAAAGGTCCAGAGGCTGGCCTGATGACCAATCACTGCGGTGCTGTCAGCACCAGCAGCGGTCAGGGCATTGATAATCGCATCGTGGATCAGGTCTTGGTGGTTATAGTGCTGAGCGGGTGTATTTCTTGGCAGCTGTAGGCGGATTCGTAACATGGGGCGTTGTCCTGCTGGTTAATTTTTATTAGCATAGGCTCCGTATTTTTGGTTGGCAACACCATGAAGGAAGAAATTATGTCATGAAAGATGACAGCTTTGAAGAAAAGCCCCTGAAAAGAGAAACCTACCGCCGCTTTGTTTACCTGGAAACCAGTCTTTACTGGGGGCAGGGCGTGACGGCAAAGGCCTTGGGGAAAGTATTTGGCATTGCGCGCCAGAATGCCCAGCACAGTATTGAGGATTACCGCACAAGGCATCCGGACAACATGCATTACAATCCGTCTGCAAAACGGCATGAGGCCAGTGCAGTTTTTCAGCCGCACTACATCAGTCTGGAGCCGCTGCGTTATCTGGATTACCTGCGTGGCAATTCGCTGGCCAATCATTACTGGGAAGATGAAGACTGGGGGCATTTACCGGTCACGGATGTGGATGCCCTGTTCCGGCCACATCTTGAACAGGATATTGCCAGCCAGGTGGTCAGCGCCATTCAGGCCCGGCAGGTACTGACAATCCATTACCACGCCAAATTCGGCGGCTTTGAACACCTGACCATTTCTCCGGGGCAGCTGGTCTATGCCAGCAGGCGTTACCACGTGCGTGCCTATTGTTTTGAACGTAACCGTTTTATTGATCTGGTCTTGTCACGCATGCTGGAAGCACGGACCGTGGTGCATGAAGACTGGATTTCCCTGGCCGAGGACCGCGAATGGAACCGGCATGTGGAATTGGTATTCATGCCAAACCCTGCCTTGCCGGAAGCCATGAAGAAGACCCTGCTGCTGGATTACCGGCTGGAGGAGGGGGAGGGCTACAGGGTTCGGGTGCGTGAGGCCCTGGCGGGCTACGTCCTGCGTGAAATGGAGCGGTTGGACTGGCGGCATGGTATCCCGTTGTGGCTGCCGGCCTCCGGTTTGCCGGTTTGAAGTTGCCAGTTGATTCATGCCTGAGGCTGTCTGAAACCTGCACTTTCAGTGTGGCAGCACTCAACCACACAGTGTGAAAACTGCGCAATCCGTTACTCCGGTGTGATGGTTGCAGTATTTTTATAAAATTTATACTATATAAATATTTTTGTTAAGGAACTGTCTGGATTTTCTGCAGTCCAGTATAGACAGACAAAAAACAACCTTGTTCAGGGCAGGGAAACAACAAAAGGGGATCGAGGGTATGTCTTACCGGGTCACCATGAAGGATGGACGCATATTTCGTGCTGCCAGGGTCGAAGCTTCATTTGGCTTTGTTACCCTGTTCTGCTGGGATGGTGAAAAGCGCTACCCGGCAGCAGAGGTTGCTGAAATCTGCTCCACTGCGTTGGAGGATGGCATTGCCTTTACGGGATTGCTGGTGTTCATTTTTATTGTTGCTTTTATCCTGGCCATGGTTTTTCTGCCGACCAGTTGAAAAGAGTCAGGCTCGTGAGGGAGAGCAGGCCCGCATACAGGACAGGTTTCCTGTATGCGGGATTTTTGCGGGCTGCTGCTTTCAGATCAGGAACAGGGTAATGGCCGGGAACAGGACCAGAATGGCTACACGAACCAGATCCGACCCGACAAAAAACATCACGCTTTTGTAGGTTTCCAGCATGGGGGTACCCTTGTCCATGCTGTTGATGACAAACAGGTTCATCCCCACCGGCGGGGTGATCAGTCCGACCTCGACCACAATCAGCACCAGAATACCGAACCAGATGGCCAGGTGCTCCGGACTCATGCCGAAGTCCAGTCCGCTGATGACCGGGAAGAAGATCGGAATGGTGAGCAGGATCATGCTCAGGGAGTCCATCAGGCAGCCGAAGATCAGGTAGAATACCAGAATCATGGTCAGTACCACCCAGGGGCTGTAACCCTGCCCCACCACCCAGGCCGACAGTTCCTGCGGCACCTGGGTCAGGGCCAGAAAACCGTTGTAAAAGCCGGCACCCAGTACGATGAAGAAGATCATGGCGGTACTTTTGGCGGTGCTGTAGATACTGTCCATGAAAACCTTGTGGTTCAGGTTGCCGGACAGCAGGGCAATCACCCCGGTGCCGGCGGCTCCCACGGCAGCCCCTTCGGTCGGTGTGAACCAGCCCAGATAGATACCGCCTACAACCAGCAGGAATACCAGCAGGACCGGCCAGACATTGAACAGTGCCTTGAAGCGTTCACGGTAGGGCAGGCGTTCACGGGTACCGGCAGCCTCCGGGTACAGGCGGACATACAGTGAAATGGTCAGCATGTAGCCCACGGCAGCCAGCAGCCCCGGAATGAAAGCAGCCAGAAACAGTTTGGCAATGTTCTGTTCCGTCAGGACCGCATAAATCACCAGAATGACCGAGGGCGGGATCAGGATGCCCAGCGTACCGCCGGCTGCCACTGCTGCGGTGGAAAAGCCGCCGGCATAGCCATAACGGCGCAGCTCCGGCAGTGCTACCTGTCCCATGGTCGCGGCAGTGGCCAGTGACGAGCCGCAGATGGCTCCGAAACCGGCACAGGCACCGATGGCCGACATGGCTACACCGCCGCGCTTGTGCCCGAGCCAGCTTTCCGCCGCCTTGAACAGGGCCGATGACATGCCCGACAGGGTGGCAAACTGCCCCATGAGCAGGAACATGGGAATAATGGACAGCGAGTAACTGGAGAAGGTCGAATAGCTTTCCGACTTGAGTTTGGCCATGAACATGGCGCTGCTGTCCGTGGCAAAGTAGAGGCCGCCCATGCCGCAGAGAAGCATGGCCAGTCCGATCGGTGCGCGCAGCAGGATCAGTATCAACAGTACCGGAAAGGACCAGTACCCCATTTCAAGCATGCTCAATGGACGGCTCCCTGTTCAGAAGGCTCAAAGGACTTGCCCTGGCGTAATGCCTGGACATGGGCGAAGGCACAGTAGACGGCCACGACGGAAGCCACCAGAGCGGCCAGGAAGCTGACAGCATAGGCCCACCAGACCGGGAACTGCAGGATGAAGGTGGTTTCGGCATAGTTCTGCTTGTCCAGCATGCCGACAAACAGCCGCCAGCTGATCAGCAATATCGTCAGGGTGAGCAGAATTTCCCAGAAAGTGGTGATGAAGGCGTTGACCGGGGCGGGCAGGGCGTTGGTGAAGATGTCCACCGTGGCATGGCCCCGATGCAGCTGACACAGGGGCAGGAAGGCAAACACACAAAAGGCGATACCGGCCTCAACCAGCTCGAAGTCTCCCTGCACCGGCCCGATGCCCGACTGGGTCAGCCAGCTCGCCAGTCCCGGTGCCAGCCCGGTCAGAAAACCGGAGTGCCCCAGGGTATTGAGGCCGCGCCCCAGTACACTGGCGCAGGTCATGATGATCAGGGCTGTCAGTACCAGCCCGCCGAGGATGGCCATGATGCGGGCCACCCGTTCCATGATCGGATACATCCGTTTGTTCTCCTCCTCTGTTTTTGCTGTGCCGCCCTGTACAAACCGGAAACAGGCCGGTTGGCACAGGGCCGGCGCAGCAGGGGCTTATTCGGTTTTTGCCTTGGTTTCTTCAGCCTCGGCTTCGGCCTTTTCCTCGGTCTGTGCCGGGGTTTCTGCTTCAGCTTCGCTCTTTTCTTCGCCCTGAGCCTCGGTTTCCTCGGCGATCAGTTCGCGGGCACGCTGCAGCATTTTGGAACCCTCCAGTCCCTTGCCATCCATTTCCTTGACCCAGTCATCAATGGTTTTCTGGCTGGCGTCCTTCCACTCCTGTACTTCTTCTGCACTCAGTTCGATGATATTGTTGCCACGCTTGACGGCAATTTCGCGTGAAGGTTCATCGTAAGCTGCCTGGGTTTTGCCGGCAAAGGCGGAAAACGCCAGACCGGAGTTGTCATCAATGACTTTTTTGAGATCATCCGGCAGCTTGTCATAAGTGCCCTTGTTCATGGCGAAGATGAAAGCCGTGGTATAAAGCGCGTTATCCGGGAATTCGGTATGGTTGCTGACCAGTTCGGAGACCTTGAGGGCGGCAGTTACCTCCCAGGGAATCACGGCGGCATCAATGACCCCCTTGGAGAGGGCTTCGGGCACTGCCGGTACCGGCATGCCGATCGGGGTGGCTCCCAGTTCGGTGAACAGGGTGGTGGTGGTACGGGTTGGTGCGCGCAGCTTGACACCGCTCAGGTCCGCCACTTTGCGAATCGGTTTTCTGGAGTGGATCAGGCCCGGACCATGGACCCAGACACCGAGAACCTTGAAGTCTTTGAAATCCTTGTCCATCAGGTTTTCTTCCGCCAGCCGCCAGTAGGCACGGGAGGTGGCTTCGGCGTTGGTCATGATGAACGGCAGTTCAAAGACTTCCGTATGCGGGAAGCGGCCCGGCGTATAGCCGGCAACAGTCCAGATCACATCGGCCACACCGTCGATGACCTGATCCGCCAGTTCCTGCGGTTTGCCGCCCAGCTGCATGGAAGGGAAGTGGTTAACCTTGATGCGGCCCTGGGATTCTTCCTCCACCTTCCTGGCCCAGACATCAAGCACATGTTTCGGCACATTGGCCTGTGCCGGTAGAAACTGGTGCAGTTTCAGGGTAACATCGGCAGCCAGCGCGGGTGCGCTGCCCAGTGCCAGCGATACCAGTGCTGCGGCCAGCCCCAGATTCAGGTTCAGAAAATATCTGCGATTCATGCTCATGCGTTTTTTCCTCCAGTAAAAACCTTGCCACATAACAGGGATGGGCATAAATGGTGTGATGGTCCGGTTATTGTCAGGGCATCACCCGGTTGCTAGTGTGCTGATGGTAAGTATGCTTGTCAACAAGGTTTGTCCTGTTTATTCTTCCTGAAATAAGGCTTGAAAATCGTTAAGAGAATCGTATGCCGGAAATCTATGGAATGGCCGGGCACCTGATCAGACGTCTGAACCAGATTTCAGTGTCGGTTTTTACCGAGCGCATGACGGCTCTGGGACTGGAGCTGACGCCGATCCAGTTTGCCGCGCTGGACATTCTGGCCGACAGGCCGGGCCTGGATCAGGCGACACTGGCCGGTACCATTGCCTACGACCGGGTGACCATCGGTGGAGTGATCGAACGCCTGGAGCGCAAGGGGCTGGTGATCCGCAATATCAGTACCCGTGACCGGCGCGCCAGGGAGCTTTATGTCTCGTCGCGGGGCAGGGCCCTGCTGGAGCAGCTGCGCCCGGAAATCTGGAGCCTGCAGGACATTGTACTTCGGGGCCTGGACAGTGCCGAACGCCGGCAGTTTCTGGACCTCCTGAGCAAGGCCACCGAGGCCGGTAACGAGCTGAGCCGTGCGCCCCTGCAGATTCCGGCCCTGCCTCCACCGCCATCCACTACCTGAGTACCGCTGCCCTGTCAGCGTCATGGCCGACCGGCGAAGCAGGAAAAGGGGCGTCAGGCAGTTCACCCTATACCTCATTCAAACGCGGCATCAGCATCACCAGATTACAGGGCCGGGTACGGTTGTCGAGCTGGGCCACGATCAGCTGGTCCCAGCCCAGACGACAGGCACCGCTGGAGCCGGGCAGACAGAAGATAAAGGTACGGTTGGCGACCCCGGCGATGGCGCGGGACTGCAGGGTGGATGTGGCGATCTCCTGCCAGGACAGGAACCGGAACATTTCCCCGAAGCCCTCAATTTCCTTGTCCAGCAGCGGCTTGACGGCTTCCGGCGTGCCATCGCGCCCGGTGATGCCGGTCCCCCCGGTGGTCAGCACGGCATCAATACCCGCATCGGCGATCCAGCCCGATAACACCGCACGGATGGCATAGCGGTCATCGCGGACCAGGCGTTTCTGTGCCAGCCGGTGTCCGGCCCCCTGCAGACGCTCCGCCAGCAGTTTGCCGGAAGTATCGTCAGCTTCCGTGCGGCTGTCGGAAATGGTCAGGACGGCGATGTTCAGGGGTTTGAATTCAGCACTCACAGTATTCACGGCTCAACTCCGGCACGTAATCTCGGAAACGGTCATTGTGACACAGCCGCCGGGGCCGGGTGAAGCGCCATCCGGTTCAGGGCGTGGTGGGCAGGTTTACCGCCGCGCTGCAGGCCGGTGTGCGCGCATCCGGGGTGGCATCGGGGTAGAAGGTGCGAATGCCGTTCTGGCGGCGCACGAACACCGTGGTGAAGGCCTGCCCGTCATCACGCACCGGCAGCCGGCAGGCCGTGCTTTTTTGACGGCTGGTTCCCGGATTGGCGGCAAAGGCGGCAGTGGCGGCTTTCAGGATGTCCTCGGCACTGAAGGTCAGGCCATAGCCCTTGATGGATGAGCGTGACAGGCGACCATCCAGGGTTTTCATTTCCACCCCCATGGAGTAGATCACGCCCGGCACCACTTCGTTCTGGCGCAGGTTGTTCATGCGGCAGAGCTGCCCGCGCTGTTGCAGCTGGAGATAGCGCCCTGCGTAGTGCAGGCCGCCGATGGGGCCGTTGGCCCGGGGTTCACCGCAGAAGATGTGCTCAAAGGCATGCACGGCAAACCAGGCCTCACTCAGGTCGGTCAGGTAGGTGTCATTGTCGGTACGGGCCGGACGTTCGGCAAACACCTTGCCGGCAGTGAACAGCCGCAGGCGGGTCAGCACCTGGGGATGACGGCGCATCAGGGCCTGAAACGTACCGGCAGTAACGGCCTGTCCCGGCTGGCCACAGACGGCGTTGACCGCCTGCCCGAAGGCATTGATGACCGGTGGTGGCGGGGTGATGTCTGCCGGACCGCCGACCCGGACCCGGACCGGGTTGTCCTGATGGTCAAAAAAGGGCAGGCAGGCCGGTTCCGGGGCTGAGTGTGGTGGCGGTGGCGTGCTGCCATAATGTCCGCAGTCGCGTGCTACCCATTTGCGCCCGCCATTCAGGGCCAGCAGCACATGGGTCGGGTTGTCCGCACGGTTTTCTCCCAGTGCCGTGAAGGGCTGGCCGGGTGTCAGGGTCTCGGTGCCTGTCTGCTTGCGGATGGAAACATGGGCCGGGCAGCTGCGCTCCAGCAGGAAGGTCCGGGGGGTGTCAAACAGCACCTGGGCCAGGGCCGCCGGTGGCAGCCCTGTCAGCAGGATCAGTCCGACAGCACGGATCCATGGCAGGCAACGCACCGGCCTAGGCTCCGACCCGTACTACGGTGCGCCCGACCACGCTGCTTTCCAGATAGGGAGCGAAGGCCTCCGGCAGTGCATCAAATGCCACCTCGCGGGTCACGATGTGGTCGAGATGACGGGGCTTGAGGTCGTCTCCCAGACGTTGCCAGGCTTCGGTCCGCATGCGGGTTGGCATCTCGATGGAGTTGATGCCGATCAGGGATACCCCGCGCAGGATAAAGGGCATGACGGTGGTTTCGAGCTGGTAGCCGCCGGCCAGGCCGATACTGGCGATATTGCCGAAAGGTCTGGTGGTGCGGGTGAGCCAGGCCAGGGTGTCGGCACCGACATTATCGACCGCACCGCCCCAGCGCATGGACTCCAGCGGTTTGGTCCCCATTTCCAGGGTATGGCGGTTCAGGAATTCACTCGCACCCAGTGCCTGCAGGTAGGGGTGATAATCCGGCTTGCCGGTCAGGGCCGTAACCTGATAGCCGCGTGCTGCCAGCATGTCGATGGCAAAGCTGCCGACCCCGCCGGTGGCACCGGTGACAATCACCGGCCCCATGTCCGGCTGTTGTCCCAGCTGCTCCATGCGCATTACCGCCAGTGCAGCGGTAAACCCGGCAGTGCCGATGGCCATGGCTTCATACTCGCTCATGCCGGCAGGCAGCGGCACCACACAATCAGCACAGGTGCGCACGTATTCAGCGTAGCCGCCGTCACGGTCTTCCGACAGCCCGCAGCCGCACACAAGCACCGAATCCCCTTCACGGAAGCGCGGGTCGCTGGAGCTGACCACTTTGCCGGCAGCATCAATGCCGCCATTAAGGGGGTACTTGCGCAGGATGCGCCCGGCACCGGTGGCCGCCAGTGCATCTTTGTAGTTGATGCTGGACCAGCCGGTTTTGATGAGCACATCGCCGGCTGTCAGTTCGTCAATGGTCATCCGGGTGAAACCGGCGCTGATTTTTTTGTCCTGCCGGTTGATGCGAAAGGCTTTGAATGAGGTCATGGTGGCTCCCTGGTGGCGGAAATCCTGTCCGGGTCGGGCCATTTTACACGGCAGGGCGCTGCAGGTGTAGTTCCGCTGTGGCGTTCGGCCCGGTGGCGGCCCGGCCTGCTGCGCTGTTGGCTTCGGTCTCCTGCTGGTAAATCCCGTGTCGGGCTTATATCATGCCAGCTTTATGCAGACTGGAGCGGGATATGAGCCGATACTGGAGTCCTTTGGTACATACCCTTGATCCGTATGTGCCGGGGGAACAGCCCAAGGATCAGCGCTACATCAAACTGAACACCAATGAGTCACCCTATCCGCCCTCGCCACAGGCGCTGGCGGCAATTCCGGCTGCCGGGGGCGAGTTGCTGCGTCTGTATCCGGACCCGAACGGGGATGTGCTCAAGGATGCCGTGGCCGGTTTTTTCGGGGTCGGGCGTGCCAATGTCTTTGTCGGCAACGGTTCGGATGAAGTGCTGGCCCATGTGTTTCAGGCTTTTTTCAGGCAGGGCCGCCCCGTTCTGTTCCCGGATATCAGTTACAGTTTCTACCCGGTTTATGCCGGTCTTTATCAGGTTGATGCCCGCCTGATTCCGCTGCGGGAGGATTTTCGTCTGGCACTGGAAGATTACCCGCCCGATAATGGTGGTATTATCTTCCCCAATCCGAATGCACCGACCGGAATGGCCCTGACACGGGATGAGATTGAGGCACTGCTGCAGCGCAACCGGGATTCGGTGGTGGTGGTGGACGAGGCGTATGTGGATTTCGGGGCTGAAACGGTGGTGCCCCTGACAGCGCATTATCCCAACCTGCTGGTGGTACAGACCCTGTCCAAGTCACGTGCCCTGGCCGGGCTGCGGGTCGGGTTTGCGGTGGGTGATCCGGCGTTGATCGAGGGGCTGGAACGGGTCAAGAACTCCTTCAATTCCTATCCGCTGGGACGCCTGGCGCTGGCTGCAGCAGCGGCTGCCGTAGCGGACCGTGCCCATCTGGAGCAGCTGTGCTCACGGGTGGTGCAGACCCGGACGGTTGCACAGCAGGGGCTGGAGCAGCTGGGGTTCCAGGTATTACCTTCCCGTGCCAATTTTGTCTTTGCCCGTCCGCCGGGAGGGGATGCCGGTGCATTTTATCAGGCGCTGCGCAATCACGGCATTCTGGTGCGTCATTTCAACAAACCGCGCATCCGCGAGTACCTGCGGATCACCATCGGGACCGATGCCGACATCGCGGCCCTGCTGGCGGCCTGTCGGGCCATTCTGGCCCGGAAGGCGGCCTGATGATCACCAATGTGGCGCTGGAGCGTTATCTGGCCGGGTTGCTGGATGTGACACATTTTCGTGACTATGCACCCAACGGCCTGCAGGTGGAGGGCAGGGCGAGCATTGGCAGCATCGTCACCGGCGTCACGGCTTCACAGGCATTGCTGGAGGCGGCTGTCGCGCTGGAAGCCGATGCCGTGCTGGTGCATCACGGGTATTTCTGGAAAAATGAAGCGGTGGTCCTGCGCGGCATGAAGCGCAGACGCATTGCCACCCTGCTGGCGCATGACATTAACCTGTTTGCCTACCACCTGCCGCTGGATGCCCATCCGGAACTGGGCAACAATGCACAGCTGGCCCGGCGTCTCGGCATTCTGCCACAGGGCGTGCTGCCGGCTCCCGAGCTGCAGGGCGTGGGGAATCTGGGGTGCCTGCCGGAAGCCGTGACACTGGCGGATTTCGGGCAGCAGGTGACACAGGCACTGGGCCGGGCACCGTTGCTGGTGAGTGGTGGCGAACATGCCATCCGCAGCATCGGCTGGTGCACGGGCGGAGCGCAGGGGTATATCGGCCATGCGATTGCGCTGGGGCTGGATGCTTTTCTGAGCGGGGAGGTTTCGGAAAATACCGTGCATGAGGCGCGTGAAAGCGGTGTCCATTACATCGCAGCGGGGCATCATGCGACGGAGCGCTACGGAATTCAGGCGCTGGGCGAGCATCTCGCCGGGCAGTTCGGCTTGCAGCACAAATTCGTGGATATTGATAATCCGGCCTGATTGGCGGTATTCCAGCGCTTTTTTTGTGGTATCATCCCCGCCGAATTAAAGCTGCGTTTGGCTGTGCCTGATATCCACAGCCGTACCGGGGCGGCTCCCGGTCCACAGACTGAATTTTTCTGTCAGATCGGCCATTCTGGCGGGTTTTCAGCGCGCACTGACAGGCTGTCTGCAGCAATCCCGAAACCGGCAGTCTGCAGAGGTAAGGAATCTGACTGGCTGCAGGTCGCTGGCAGCCGGTGTCTTGTTTGGAAATTTGGGAGTGAGCTTGATATGGCAAATTCTGGAGTAGACGTTAAGCGCCGCCGTTTTCTGGTGGCATCAACCTCCGTGGTTGGTGCGGCCGGGGCGGCTGCGTTGGTAACTCCGTTTCTGTATTCAATGTCTCCCAGCGCACGAGCCCTGGCAGCAGGTGCGCCGGTAGAGGTTGATGTCAGCAGACTGGAGCCGGGTCAGTTGCAGCTTGTCATGTGGCGTGGCAAGCCGGTCTGGGTAGTGAACCGGACCGAGGGGATGCTGTCGGAGCTGCCAAGCCTTGACAGCCGTCTGAAAGATCCGCAATCGGAAATGCCGCAGCAGCCGGACTATGCAAAGAACGAATACCGTTCACGGGAAGCCAAATATCTGGTGCTGGTCGGTATCTGTACCCATCTGGGCTGTTCTCCTACCTATCGTCCGGAAGTGGCTCCTGCCGATCTGGGGTCGGACTGGAAAGGCGGCTGGTATTGCGCCTGTCACGGTTCCCGTTTTGATCTGGCCGGGCGGGTATTCAAGAATGTTCCTGCCGGGGCCAACCTTGAAGTGCCGCCTTATTACTTTATGGACGAGCATACAATCCTGATTGGTGAAAACGACGGAGGGGCTGCATAATGGCTGAACGTCCAAAGCATGATTACACCGGCTTTCTGGGGTGGGTGGAAGACCGTTTCCCGCTGATGGAAACCTGGAATTACCACCTGGCCAGGTATTATGCCCCCAAGAATTTCAACTTCTGGTATTACTTCGGCTCGCTGGCCCTGCTGGTGCTGGTGTTCCAGATTTTCTCCGGCCTGTTTCTGGCGTTCCATTACAAGCCGGATGCCGCGCTGGCCTTTGCCTCGGTCGAATACATCATGCGTGATGTGCCGGGGGGCTGGTTTATCCGCTACATGCACTCCACCGGCGCTTCGGCATTTTTTGTGGTGGTCTACCTGCACATGTACCGGGGTCTGATCTACGGTTCCTACAAAGGCAAGCGCGAGCTGCTGTGGCTGATCGGCATGGCCATCTATGTGGTACTGATGGCGACGGCGTTCATGGGCTATCTGCTGCCCTGGGGCCAGATGTCGCTGTGGGGAGCCCAGGTTATCGTCAACCTGTTCAATACCGTGCCGCTGGTCGGCAACGAGCTTTTCACCTGGATTCGGGGTGACTTCGTCATGTCCGATGCCACCCTGAACCGTTTCTTTGCGCTGCATTTCTTCCTGCCGGTCCTGATCCTGCCTGCGCTGGTCTTCGTGCATATTGTCGCGCTGCATGCCGTGGGTTCCAACAACCCGGATGGGGTTGAAATCAAGCAGGGGCCGAAGGGCAATCGCTGGGAAGATACCGCACCAAAAGACGGCATTCCGTTCCACCCCTACTACACCGTGAAGGATATTCTGGGTGTGGCCGTTTTCCTGTTCGCATTCTTTGCCATTGTATTCTTTGCCCCGGAAATGGGCGGTTATTTCCTGGAAAAGCCGAACTTTGAACCGGCCAACCCGCTGAAAACCCCGTTGCATATTGCCCCGGTCTGGTATTTCACGCCGTTTTATACCGTACTGCGCGCCATTCCGGATCCGTGGTTCGGCACCCTGGCGATGTTCTCGGCGATTATTGTGCTGTTCCTGCTGCCCTGGCTGGATAAAAACCCGATCAAGTCCTGGCGCTATCGCAACAAGGCCCACAAGACCAACCTGATCCTGTTTGCCCTGGTATTCCTGGTGCTGGGCTGGATGGGCGTCGAGCCGGTCACGCCGGTATTCAAGGAGCTGGGTACCCGCATGACCCAGATCTACTTCCTGTTCTTTGTGGTACTGTGGCTGCACAGCTACCCGCAGAAAGTCAACTATGTCAAATGGTTCGGCATTCTGGTCGGTGTTGTGGTGCTTTATGACATTATTTTCCGTTTCAGTTCCGAAGCCACGGAAGAAGCGGCCCAGATGATCAAGCAATTCCCCCTGATCCTGGTTTATCTGGGGGCAACCCTGTTGCTGCCGGCATACCGGAAGGATTTCAATCAGGAAAAAGCGGTCCCGGAGCGGGTGACTGAATGAGGAGCAAGACCATGAAAAACACAATTGCAGGAATCCTGTTTGCGTTGGGTGCTGTCATGCTCCCCCTGTCTGCCAGTCATGCGGCCACGGAAGACGTGGTATTGCAGCACGCTGATATTGATGTGCATAACGAGCAGAGTCTGCAGCGCGGGGCAAAGTACTTTGTCAACTACTGCATGGGCTGTCACTCGCTGAATTTCAGCCGTTATAACCGTATTGGTCTGGACATGGGGCTGACGGATGATCAGGTGGCCGACAACCTGATTTTCACCCGTACCGATGGTGAGCCGACCAAGGTGGGCGAGCTGATGAAAAACGGCATGACGGCCAAATACGGTGGTGAGGCATTTGGCACTGCACCGCCGGACCTGTCACTGACGGGGCGTTCACGGGGGCCAGACTGGATTTACAGTTTCCTGAAATCCTTCTATCTGGACCCTTCACGCCCGTTCGGTGTCAACAATACCGTATTTGCCAATGCCGGCATGCCACACGTATTGTGGGAGCTGCAGGGCTTTCAGACCCTGGAACACCCGGCAGAAGGGGCTGATTCGCATGCGGCACCGAAACTGGTGCTGGAGCAGGAAGGCAAGGTCTCTCCGGCTGAATATGATCAGGTCGTACGCGACCTGACCAACTTCCTGACCTATGTCGGTGAGCCGGCACAGTTACACCGTCGGAGTGTTGGTTTCTGGGTTCTGCTTTACCTCGGACTGTTTGCCGTATTCGCCTACTTCCTGAAGAAAGAATACTGGAAAGATGTTCATTAACAGCCTTCTGGTATAAAATCCACGGGCTATCCGGACAGGTTTCGGGTAGCCTTTTTGCATTAAAACCACGAGAACAAGGAGTTTTCTCCGCCATGGCATCCATTTCCAGCCGTCGCTCCGTCATGACCCTGTTTTCCTCCCAGGACTGCGCCGATAGCCACCGGGTACGTACAGTGCTGGCGGAAAAGGACATTACTGTCGATATCCTGAACGTGGATCCGAACGACAAGCCGGAAGAACTGGCTGAACTGAATCCCTACAATACAACGCCAACCCTGATTGATCGTGATCTGGTGTTGTATGATGCCCGCATTATCATGGAATATCTGGATGAGCGCTTTCCGCACCCGCCCCTGATGCCGGTTGACCCGGTGGCACGTGCCCATTCACGCCTGGCCCTGTACCGGATAGAGAAGGACTGGTTTTCGCTGATTGATGATATTGAAAGCGGTGATGCCAAACTGGTCGAGGCGGCCCGCAAAATCCTGCGCGAGGGGGTGTTGTCGGCAGCGGAAGTTTTTGCCATCAAACCTTATTTCCTGAGTGATGAATATACACTGGTGGACTGTACCATCGGGCCGGTATTGTGGCGGCTGCCCAAATACGGCATTGATGTTTCCGGCAAGCAGGCCCGGCCGATCCTCAAGTACATGGACCGCATTTTTTCCCGTGACGGTTTCCAGCAGTCCCTGAGCAAGGTGGAAAAAGCGATTCGGCCATGAGCACGACCACCACCACACCCAAACGACCTTACCTGTTGCGGGCTTTCTATGACTGGATTGTGGATAACGGCATGACACCGCACATTGTGGTGGATGCCACGCTGGCGGATGTGGAAGTACCGAGGCGTTATGTCCGTGACGGGCGGATTGTGCTGAATATCCATCCTGGTGCGGTTGGTGATTTTGTCATGGATAACAGTGCTGTCAGTTTTACCGCCCGTTTCAGTGGTGTGGCCCATTACCTTTATTGTCCCATGCCTGCCGTGATCGCTGTTTATGCCCGTGAAACACCGAATGAGATGGTCAGTTTTCCGGAAACGGAATATGAGGCTGGTGCTGAAGCTCCGAAGGGCGGGGCAGGGGGCAGCCAGCGGCCCGGCCTGACTGCAGTGGACTCCCCCTCAGGGAAGGAAAGCGCCTTTCCCGAGGCCGTTGTCGATGAGGCGGCGGCTGATGCCGACGGGCAGGGTGATGGTGATGATGACAGCGGACAGGATGATCCGCCACCACGCTCACGCCCTTCCCTGCGGGTTGTGAAGTAGGTTACGGTTTTGTATGCGCTGATTGTGGCCATGACCCCGACGCGTGTGATCGGTCTGCGGGGGGGGATGCCCTGGCACCTGCCAGCCGATCTGGCCTGGTTCAGACAGAATACGCTGGGCAAGCCGGTTGTCATGGGCCGCAGAACCTGGGAGTCGCTGGGCAGGGCGCTTCCGGGGCGGCGTAATATTGTCGTTTCCCGCTCCAGGGGGTTCCAGGCTCCGGGGGCAGAAGTGGTATCTTCGCCGGAAGCCGTGGAGGCATTGTCGGGTGCTGCACCTGAAGTCATGATTATTGGCGGGGCACAGCTCTATGACTGTTTCCTTCCGCTGGCGCAGCGTATTTATTTGACACTGGTGCATGCACAGCTTCAGGGGGATACCCGGTTTCCGGATACGCTTGATGACAGGCTGTGGCAGGAAAGGCGGCGTTTGGAGAGAGAAGCTGATGCGAAAAACCCCTATCCGTGTACCTTTCTGGTGCTTGAGCGCCGACAGGTCTGATATGTGCGTCATGATTGCCGGGGTAGTGCCATGGCCTCCGTACTGATTGTCAATGCCCGTATTGTCAATGAAGGAAGCGTGGTTGAAGGGGATGTTCTGATCCGGCACGGCCGGATTGAGGCGATTGGCGCATTGCAGGGACAGACAGCCGATCAGGTGCTGGATGCCGGGGGACGCTACCTGTTGCCGGGCATGATCGACTCCCAGTCCGTGTGCCAGAACGGTTTTTCCACCCTGGTGGTGGAAAGTCGGGCGGCGGTGGCCGGTGGTGTGACGACCCTGCTGGAGACCGGGGGAGCGAACCAGCTGCTGACAACCCTGAGTGCCAGGGAGGCATTGCAGGATGAATGTGACGGCAGTTGTCATGCCAATTTCGGTTTTTACCTGACGGCAACCGCAGATAATCTGGAAACGATCAAGACGCTGGATCCGCAGCGGGTGTGCGGGATCAACCTGTTTCTGGGGGCTGGAACGGACAATGCTGCCGTGATGCTTGAGGATCATGAGCAGCTGGAGCAGCTGTTTCAGCAGGCTGCCGTGCCGCTGGTGGCCCATTGCGAGGACCGGCCTGCCGTTACCGAGAATGAGGAAAGTTACCGGGGCATTTACGGTGATGAAATCCCCATTGAGACTCATTCCCTGATTCACAGTGACGAGGCTGCTGCGCCGGTTACGCTGCTGGCCCTGCAGCTGGCCAGAAAGACCGGATGCCGGTTGCAGCTGATGCATGTCAGTTCCGTTCGTGAGACCGGTCTGCTGGGTGAGCTGGTGCAGGATGAGAAGCTGATCACGGCAGAAGTCGCCGTGCCCTGGCTGCATTTTTGTGATGAGGATTATCCGGCACTGGGATCGCTGTTGAAGCTTGACCCTTCCGTCAAAACCCCCGAGGATCGGGCCGGCCTGATCCAGGGCGTGCTGGATGGCAGCATCGAACTGATTGGCAGTGGTCATCATGCGGTTGATCTGGCTGCCAAGCGCAGCAGTAATTATTTTGAAGTGGCTTCCGGCATGCCCATGCTTCAGCACGCCCTGATCACCCTGCTGGAACATTACCATGACGGCATTTTTTCCCTGGAGCTGATTGCCGAAAAAACCAGCCATCGGGTGGCTGAACGGTTTGGCATTCCCGAACGCGGGTTTATTCGTGAGGGCTACTGGGCGGATCTGGTGCTGATTGACCTGGAGCAGCCGTTTCGTGACAGCCATTATCAGGTATTGTCCCGTTCCGGCTGGACCCCGTTTGATGGCTACCCGTTTCGCTCTTCTATCCGGGCGACGCTGGTCAATGGCCAGCTGGTTTATGAAGCCGGCCAGCTGCCGGATCGTCCGGCCCGGGGAATGCCACTGTCTTTTCATCACGACGCCTGAGTGTTCTCATCACGCTGTTGGCCTGTTTCAAGCTCCGATTCAGCAAAGCTGCACTATAGTCCGGGTAATCATTATGGGGATTATCAACATGAGTGATCAGGAGCCCGACTCCCGGCGGGGCTTCAATCCCGGACAGGTCAGCCCTGCCCGCAGGATTCTTGAGGAGCTGATATTGTCACGTATCGAGTTTGGCGAAACCGGCAGGGAACTGGAAAAAGTGCTGCGTTTGCTGGGCGTGCCGAACCGGCTTGATCCTTATCAGTCCCGTCGTCTGCACTGAGTAGCAAAAGAATCAGGCAATTTACCGTTCATGCGGTAAATGTGCCGGTTTGTCCATAATTATAAATAAAATTGATGGATGCATTGTGATACTGTTATGTGTTACGTTAGTTCCTGTCCAGCAGCCAATAATAATGATGAAAAATAAAATCTTGCACAGACAACGTGGTTTCAACCTGATTGAGGTACTGGCCGCTGCCCTGATCCTGTCGGTCGGATTATTGGGGCTGGCAGGTTTACAGGTGTCCACTCTCAAGAATACCCAGAATGCTTCCAGTCGCCAGCAGGCCTCCTTCCAGGTGTACGAGCTGCTGGAACGCATGCGCAGCAACCGTGATGCTGCCCGCCGCGGTGATTATGCCGGTGTCAATACCAACTGCAGTAATCCACCCACTGCTTGTGATGGTAGCGGTAATTGCACCGATACACAGCTGGCTGCGTATGACCTTTATACGGTGCAGTGTGGAAATATCGGTGCTGCCGGTGCCGGTGGCAGCGTCCAGAACAGCGGTATCAGCGCACTGCTGCCGGGTGGTGTCCTGACGGTGTCCTGTCCGGTAAGCTGCGATACCGGTGTGCAGATCCGGCTGGAGTGGATCGAGCGGCTGGGTGATCGTCAGGTGGCGGATACGCTGGACGATGACCGTGAGCCGATGGAAGTTCTGTTGCAGGCAGTACTGTAAGGAGTGACGATCATGACCAGAACAGGAATGCCCGACCGGCAGAAACAATCCGGTATGACCCTGCTGGAGCTGATGCTTGCCATGATGCTGGGTCTGTTCATTGTGGCCGGGGTGGGAACTGTCTATCTGGGCAGCAAGCAGAGTTATGCCACCCGGGACCAGATTTCCGAACTGGATGAAAATGCCCGCATGGCCCTGCGGGTACTGACCGAGCATATCGAACATGCCGGTTATGCCGGGAGTTCAGGCATGCAGGTCCAGAATTACATCCTGCCATCCGGAGCCACTGTCACCCAGAAAACCTGTGGCAGCACCCAGAATCCCAGAAATCCCAACATTATCAACAGTGCGGCAGATGGCACCCCGGGTAATGGCGGGGATACCATCGGTGTGTCGTATCTGGCTGACGAGGGGTTGTCTATCGACTGCAGCGGGTCGAGGCTGAATGCCGACTGCATGCCGGACAAGACGCCCAGCCGTGATTTCGGGCAGGTTTACAACGCGTTCCGGGTTGATCCCGACAACTTCCGTAATGCCGTGGGATACAAGGTTCCGGCTTTGCAGTGTGGCGGCTCAAACGTGACCGGTCGCCAGCCTTGGGCGCAGGGGGTGGAGAATATCCAGTTCCGCTATGGTGTGGACATGAATGGTGATCTGGCTGCCGACAATTACTGGACCGCAACCCAGGTACAGGCCGGCAACGCCTGGAACCGGATACTGAGTGTACAGGTCGCCCTGTTGATGCGCTCTATCGAGCCGGTCTATCCCGACAGTCAGTCAACCTCCTACCAGTTACTGGACCAGACCATAGCGGTCGGGCCGGATCGCTACAAGCGTGCGGTCTATACCACGACCATCCGGTTGCGCAATGTCGCCCGCCGGGTTGCAAGCGATTAATGATGGAGACGGTTTAAATGAGCACAATGGTAACAGGCAGGCAAGGCATGGCCAGTCGGCAGCAGGGGTCCATCCTGTTGTGGGGGCTGATTATTCTTTTGACCCTGACCATCATCGGGGTGGCAGCGGCCCGTATGGGAATCACGGATACCCGCATTACCAACAACAGCCTGTTGCGGGTAATGACCTATCAGGGGTCCGAGTCTGCGCTGGAGGACATTATTGAAATGAACAGTATCGAGGAAGCGTCCGGCGGTGTGCCTTACAAACATCAGTACCATTATCGGATTGAAGGGAGTCAGGTCAGTGCGATCGGCGAGGTATTGATGAAAGGAACGTCCATGTGCTCGGGTCAGGAAGGGTTTGCCATGTCTGTTTCCCAGCTGCCCAAAACCGGCAGTTTTGATTGCCGCCAGTTTGCCGTGACTTCCAAAGCCAGCCTGCAGGGGACACGTGCAAGGCATACAGTAGGTGTAATCAAATATGTCCCTGCTCAGGGAGATTCACTCTCGGAGCAATAGCAGGGACATACCTGTCTGAGGGGCAGGGTGGCCTGCTCAGGCAGGTCTTTCAGGTCATAATACGGTATCAACATGACAACAAAAATGACAGAAAGAAGGCATGCGGGGTTTTCCCTGATAGAGCTGATGATTGTGGTGGTGATTGTGGCCATTCTGGCTTCGATTGCCTATCCAAGCTATGTGCAGCAAGTCAGAAAGGGCAAACGCTCTGATGCCAAGATCGGCCTGCAGCAGCTGGCCCAGCGCCAGGAAAGTTACTATACCCGGAATTACAGTTATGCCAGCACCCTGGCCCAGTTGGGGTATGCCGCCAGTGGTGGCAAGCTTGACAGCCCGGAGCGGGAGTATGAGCTGAGCCTTTCCGGAGTGACACCGGGCGGGTGTGGTGGAACGGCTGCCGATGCCTGTAGCGGATTTACCGTAAAAGCCGAGCCCAGAACAGGCGGGAGCCAGACCGGTGATGCCGAATGCAGTCAGTTCACGCTGGACCACATGGGGCGCAGGGCAGCCAGCGGTACGGATTGCTGGAACTGAGTCCGGAATCGGGCTGTTGCAGAATATAACAAGAGGAAGCATGCTAATGAACACCTTGCCGGAATTCCTGAAACCGCTGCTTTGGCGCTGGCTGGCCAGCTTGCTGATATTGGTGATGGCACCCGTACAGGCAGATGAAACCGAAATCTTTTTCCAGAACGAGGCCAGCAGTGTCAATCCCAATGTCCTGTTCCTGATGGACTCCTCCGGCAGCATGAATGATATCCTTTCGGATGGCAGCGGTCAGACCCGTATGGATGTGCTGAAAGAGACTTTCAGGCAGGTGATGGAGGATGCATCACCGGATATGAATATCGGTTTGATGCATTATGCCAATTCGAACTGGAGCAAGGATTATAAAGCCTTCAACAGCAACTGGAGCTTTATCAAGGGAGTGAATTTCCCGACAACCCAGATCGATCTTGATGCCCATGATGTTGTCAACGGTGTTACCGACAATCTGCCGGACCCGGCAGTCCAGACACCGGTCCGGACATTTCTGGCCGACATCGTTGACGGCTGGACGGCAGATGGTGCCACCCCGATTGTGGATTCGCTGTTTGAGGCCATGCGCTACTTTCGTGGTGAGCCGGTGTTCTGGGGCCAGCTGCCACCCAGCTTTGCTGCGGCTGCTCATCCCAGTACCTATACCGGAGGACTGGATGCCTGTACCAATCCGGTCGTGAAACAGTGTGGACAGAGCTGGGGAGAGTGCAATGGTACCGAAGACCCGTCCAGCTGCACGACGGTGGTTCAAGGTGGCTGCTGCAACTGGATCCGTGATCCGGCCCAGCAGAACCAGTGCCCCCTGAACCCCGTGACCGGTTTGCCGGGACTGACGCCCTGTTGCGAGGACAACAATTTCAATTGTACCAGTGAGCTGACTTTCTGTTCCCATACCCTGTGTCCGGAGGGTTATCAGGGCGACATGACTTATACCTCCCCGATTGAGTACAGCTGTCAGGCCAATTATCTGGTAGTGATGTCGGATGGTCGGCCGGAGTACCCTTATCGGACAGGCTACATCGCTGACGGCATTGGTCGGTATCCCGAGGTGGTGAATCCTGATGCGCCACTGTCTTCATCCACTTCCATCATCATGAAACCGGACATTACGTCGGCGGACCTGCCCGTGAACCTGACCCAGCTTCTCGGCAGTTGCCAGGACTCGCCCCAGGGGTTTGCCAGCGGTACCTGTGGCCCTGAACTGACCCGTTTTCTGGCGGATACCGATCAGGCTCCCGACCTGCCGGGCACCCAGAATGTCATGACGTATACCGTTGCCTACGCCCTGACGGATGATCCGGGGGGAACCACGTATCTCAATTCACTGGCGACGGCAGAAGATGGTGCTTTCTCGGCCAATAATGCTGATGAGTTGTCCAAAGCATTCAGTAATGTATTGAACTCGGTGCGGAAAAATTCCTACTCTTTTGCCTCACCCAGTTATGCCATTGATGAAAACAGTGTGCTGTCACATGGCAGCAGTGTTTATGTTCCGGTATTTGACAGCAAGACCACGCCACAATGGCCGGGTAATCTGCGCAAGTTCACGCTGAGCAACGGCCAGATTGTGGATGCTTCCGGAAATCCGGCTCTGGATGCCAACAGTCGTTTCCTGCCTCAGGCAAAGGACATGTGGTCATCACAGGCTCATGGCAGTGATGTGACGATCGGCGGGGCGGCGAGCAAGTTACCGTCTCCTGATGTGCGCAAGCTCTGGACGGATGTCGGCGCGGCACTGGTTGCCATCAGTGCCGATAATGACGCTATCACCACCGCCATGCTGACATCGGATACCCGGCGGACCAAAAGCCGTCTGGTTGAGCTGAATGGTGATGCCGGCCCGACCGGCATGAGCTGTCTGGGGAATTACACTGACTGTGACGGGACCAAGGTGAAGGTATTCGGTGACCCGGATACCCTGGCCGGCTGTGTCAATATTGCCGAAGTCACTACCTGTCCGGGGGAGCCGGTTTCCGACACTTACCGCACCACCCTGCTGAACTTTGTCCGGGGCTACAAGGATGGTGTAGCCGGTACCGGCGGGGTGGCACGCAACCATATGGGCGACATGCTCAACAGCAAGCCGGTGGTGGTTGACTATGGCTCCAGCACGGTTGTTTTTTCGGCGACCAATGAAGGCTTTCTGCATGCCATTGATGCTGATACCGGGGCTGAAAAATGGGCTTTCATGCCCAGTCCGCTGCTGAAAAACCAGGATGCCTTTTTCCGCAATGAAGATTCTCGTCATCATATCTACGGTATTGACGGCCCGTTGTCGGTCTGGCGTCAGGACGAAAACAACAACGGTCAGATCGATGGTGATGACAAGGTGTACCTGTATTTCGGTCTGCGTCGTGGCGGGCGCATGTATTATGCACTGGATATTACCGATCCGGACAGTAAACCCCTGCTGAAGTGGCGCGTTGATCCCTCAATAAGCGCTTTTGCCACTCTGGGTGAAACCTGGTCCAGGCCGACGCTGGCGCGTATCCGCCTCAAGAGTACAACCGGCAACAGTGGTGAGCTCAAGTATGTCATGGTATTCGGTGGCGGCTATGATCCGGTCAAGGATGCACTGATTGGCAATAATGGTCTTGGCCTGGGCATCGGCAGTAACCGTCCGGCAGATACGCTGGGGCATGATGTCTATATGGTGGATGCCGAAACCGGAACCCTGGTCTGGTCGATCAAGCATGCGGGTTCCAACGGGGGTGTCCTCAGCGGTGCCAGCCAGTTGAAGGACAGCATTCCGGGCGATATCCGCATTCTGGACATGGATAATAATGGATCATTGGATCGCCTGTACTTTGCTGATACCGGTGGCAATGTCTGGCGTGTGGATATGGAAATCGAGCAGGGCGAGAACGGGACCTATGACTACAGCAAGGCTCGTCTGACCAAACTGGCCGCGCTGGGCGGTGGTGACATGAATCCCGATAACCGTATGTTCTTCTATGAACCGGATGTGGCTTTGCGGCTGGAAAAAGGAGAGCCTCTGCTGACAGTGGCACTGGGCAGCGGCTATCGGACTCACCCGCTGAGTGCCGACACCGAGGATCGCTTCTATGTCCTGCGTGACAAATACGTTTACACTGCAGCACCGGCTGATGATTCCTATTATCCGATTACTGACAGTGCGCTGGTGGAGCGCGATCAGATGCTGGAAGATGAAAAGAATTTTCTGGAGTATGAAGATAAAAAAGGCTGGTATTACCCCTTTACCGCCCGTTATGCCGAGAAGGTGCTGGCTCCGGCCCTGACCTTTCTGGACAAGGTTATCTTCACCACTTTCTCCCGTACCGATGAAAACGGGAATCAGAGTCTGGTGGATGCCTGCCAGCCTGCCACCAATATATCACGCGCCTATGTGCTTGATATCATGACCGGTGCACCGGTGGCCAACCTGGATCGGGATGATAACGAGAGCAAGGATGATTTCGTCAACGCCGGATCGAATGAGCTGCTGGACATGCCACAGGTGATCTTTGGTGCGCCAAAGGCTGAGGATGGCGGTGAGTGTACTGCAGGTGACTGCTACCAGACCGTTACGGTCCGGGTGGGCAAGAATGACCTGCCGCTGCTGGACAGCAACAATACCACACCGGATGGCAGTGGTGGTTATGGCGAGATGGTGGACCTGACCCGCCTGCTGCCCAGGATATTCTGGAAGAATGACAATACGGCTGAAGAGGCAACCACAACGACCACCCCTGTCGGGAACTAACGGGGTGTTGTACTCAGGTCCGTCTCAGGGAAGTGCTGGCCCAGGCTGATTCGATCCAGCCCGGCAGCATCACTGATGCAGTCAACCTGCCGGAAGCCGGCCTGTTGCAACAGCTTGCAGCAGGCGGCTCCCTGACTTGCGCCATGCTCGAAAAGCAGCCACCCTCCCGGTGTAAGGTATTGCCCGGCCTGGCTGACGATGGTGCGGATGGCATCCAGGCCATCTGTCCCGGAAACCAGTGCCGTGCGTGGTTCAAAGCATAAATCCCCTTGCTCCAGATGCGGGTCATGGTCAGCAATATAAGGCGGGTTGGAGACTATCAGCGCAAAGCGTGCACCGGGGAGCAGGGCTGAAAACCAGTCCGAGTGCAGAAACCGCACATTGCTTGTGCCCAGCAGCCCGGCATTCCGTTGTGCCATATCCAGTGCACTGACAGAAATGTCGGTGGCGGTAATCAGCACATCGGGCCGGGCATGTGCCATGGCCAGCGCGATGGCACCACTTCCGGTGCCCAGCTCCAGTACCTTCACGGCTTCCTGTTCCGGCAGCCGGAGCAGGGACTGCTCCACCAGCAGCTCGGTTTCCGGACGCGGGATCAGTGTTGCCGGTGAGACCTGAAAGCACAGGCTCATGAATTCACGTTCACCCAGCAGATAGGCAACCGGCTGACCCAGTCGCCTTGCTTTGACCTGTGCCTGAAACTGCTGTATCTGCCCGGCTTCAGGCGTCCGCTCCGGCCAGGCATACAGGTAACTGCGCGGTTTTTTGAGGCAGTGGGCCAGCAACAGTTCGGCTTCCAGCCGTGGCACATCCGTGATGGCAGCCAGTTCGGTGCCGGCATCACGGATCAGCTGCCGGATCGATGCTTCACTCATCGGCCAGTGCGTTCAGCTGATCGGCCTGATATTCGTTCACCAGCGGCTCAATGACCGGATCAAGGTCGCCTTCAACCACTTCATCCAGCCGGTACAGGGTCAGGTTGATCCGGTGATCGGTCAGACGCCCCTGCGGGAAATTGTAGGTACGGATGCGCTCGGAGCGGTCACCGCTGCCGACCAGATTGCGCCGGGTTTCTGCCTGCTCATCGGCCTGCTGCTGGCGCTTGATTTCAAACAGGCGTGACTGCAGCAGGGCCATGGCACGGGCACGGTTTTTGTGCTGGGAGCGCTCGTCCTGGCATTCCACCACAATGCCGCTGGGCAGGTGGGTAATGCGGATGGCCGAGTCGGTCTTGTTGATGTGCTGCCCACCGGCCCCGGATGCCCGGAAGGTGTCAATGCGCAGGTCGGCAGGATTGATGGCTTCGGCTTCGACTTCCCTGACTTCCGGCATGATCGCGACTGTGGCGGCAGACGTGTGGATGCGTCCCTGGGATTCGGTTTCGGGCACACGCTGAACCCGGTGGGCACCGGATTCAAACTTGAGCCGGGCATAGACATCGGTGCCGGAAACATTGGCGATAATCTCGCGGTAGCCGCCATGTTCACCCGCATTCTGGCTGATGATTTCCACCTGCCAGCGTTTGCGTTCGGCGTAACGGGCGTACATGCGGAACAGGTCACCGGCAAAAATGGCGGCTTCGTCGCCACCGGTTCCGGCCCGGATTTCCAGAAATACATTGCTGTCATCGTGCGGGTCACGGGGCAGCAGGGCTTTCTGCAGTGCCAATTCCTGCTCCTGCAGTCGGGTACGTGCCGATGCCAGCTCTTCTTCGGCCATGGTGCGCATTTCCGGGTCGGCCAGCAGCTCGCGGGCAGTTTCCAGATCATCCCGAGTCTGGCGGTAATCCTCGAACTCTCTGGCCACCGGCTCCAGCTGGCTGTATTCGATCGAGAGCCTGCGGAACTGTTCCTGGTCGGCAATGACACCGGCTTCACTCAGCAGGGCTGCAACTTCCTGGTAGCGCTCATGCAGCTGCTCCAGTTTCTGAAGAATGGACGCTTTCACGGGTTCGGGTCGGCCTTGAGGTTGAAAAGGATTCTGGCCTGCTCCAGCAGGTGGGTATCGCCTTGGTGGGCGGCCTGATTCATGGCCCGGGTCGGGGCGTGGGCCAGTTTGTTGGTAAGGGTGTGAGCCAGAAAGTTGAGGGCTTCATCTGCACCTTTGGTTTCCAGCATGCGTCGGGCTTTTTCCAGCACGTCATCACGGGTGTGGCTGACCTGGTGACGAAACTCGCGAATCACTTCCATCTGCTCCTGGGCACGCAGCCAGCCCATAAAGTGCTGCACTTCATTGCTGACCATGGTTTCGGCCTGCTCGGCAGCAGCCTGGCGGGAGCGCAGGTTTTCCTCGATTACCGATTGCAGGTCATCCACCGTGTAAAGGTAGACATCATCCAGCTGCCCCACTTCCGGCTCGATGTCGCGTGGAACGGCAATATCGACCATGAATACGGGGCGGTGTTTGCGCCGCTTGAGGGCGCGTTCCACCATACCCTTGCCAATCACCGGCAGCGGAGAGGCCGTGGAGGAGATAATCACATCGGCCTGATGCAGGTGTTCGCCAATGTCGGGCAGGGAAATGGCCGTTCCGTTCAGGCTGCCGGCCAGTGTCCGGGCACGTTCGAGGCTGCGGTTGGCGATAATGATGTGGCCGATGTGCTGCCCGCTCAGGTGCCGGCCGACCAGCTCCATGGTTTCACCGGCCCCCACCAGCAGTGCCGTCTGTTCGCCAAGGTCGCTGAAAATGCGGCGTGCCAGACTGACGGCGGCAAAAGCCACGGAAACCGGATTGGCTCCGATGCGGGTTTCGGTGCGTATTTTCTTTGCCGTTGTGAAGGCATGCTGCATCAGGCGGTTGAGATTCTGGCCGGTGTTTCCCAGACGGGTGGCCTCCTGCAGGGCGGTTTTCAGCTGTCCCAGTATCTGGGGCTCACCCAGCACCAGGGAGTCCAGCCCGCAGGCCACCCGCAGCGCATGACGCACGGCATCCTGCTGCTGGTGTACGAACAGGTGCGGTTCCAGCTGCCCGGGTGGCAGGGCATGGAAATCAGCCAGCCAGTGTGCCAGCTGTTGCGGGGTGCGGGCATCGGTACCGGCAGCATAAAGCTCGGTACGGTTGCAGGTCGACAGGATGAGGTTTTCCTGAGTGCCATGCGTTATGGCCTTCAGGGCTGCCAAGGCTTCATCCAGCTGTTCTGCCGGGAAGGCAACCTGCTCCCGTATGGCGACGGGTGCTGTTTTGTGGTTTATACCAACGACAAAGATGGACATCCGGGAAGCGTTTACCAACCGTACAAATCATTTTAAGAACCGCAAATTTTCTGATACGTTATACAGGATTACAAGGCTAATTAAGGCTAATCAGTGAAAATACCTCATTCGGGTATTGATCTCACCGTTAAAGGTATCCTGGGGATACCGGAGAATAAAATGTCACAGAAGCTGTCTTCCCGTCCGCTGGCCGGTATCTCCTTGGCTCTTCTTTTTGCCGGTTGTGCCGTGGGTGGCCCGGCACTGGCTGAGACTGAGCAGGGCACATCAACTGCCATCAACAGCAGTGCCTTTGCCTCCGAGCAGAGTTATCAGATGTATAACGTGATGCTGGCCGAGATGCTGGTACGCAACGGCCAGCTGGAGCAGGCTGCCGAGCATTATGCCGCCGCGGCTTCCGAAAGCCGGGACCCGGAACTGGTGCGCCGGGCAGCGGAACTGGCCCTGCAGTCCGAGAATACCGATCTGGCCGGTGAACTACTGGAGCGCTGGAGCCGGCTGGAGCCGGAGTCAGTCGATGCACGCCAGTACCGTATCCTGCTGCGTACCCGCCTGAAGCAGTATGACGAGGCGGTGGACGATGTGGTCTGGGTCCGGGATTACATGGAAAAGAAGGACGGGCACGGGTTTGAGTATGTGGTGTCGCTGCTGGCACTGGAAGCGGGGGCTGCGGATACCTATGAGGTTTTCCGGCGTTATGCCGGCAAGGTAGACAATTCGGCCCGGGTACAGCTGGTGGTGGCGAGCATGGCATTGAATGCCGATCGTCCCGAGCAGGCGCTGGAGGCCGGCAAACTGGCGGTTGCCGGGGGAGACAAGGCCCAGAAGGAGCAGGCCCTGCGGGTAGAGGCCAAGGCCCTGATTGCCCTCAAGCGCCCGGATGAGGCCATTGCCGTGCTGGAGCCGGTGATCAAGGAAACCGATGATACCAACCTGAAGCTGGAGTTCGGGCGCATGCTGATCATGGCTGATCGCCGTGATGAGGCCCGTCCGCTGTTCATGCAGCTTTACAAGAGTCAGCCGGACAATACCGATATTCTCTATACGCTGGGGCTTCTGTACCTGGAGCAGGAGGAGTTCGCATTTGCCGAGCCGCTGATGCAGAAGCTGCTGGAGGTACCGGGGCGCAAATATGAAGCCAGTTATTTTCTGGGGCAGATTTATGAGGGGCAGAAGCGTTATGACGATGCCCTCAAAGCCTATGAGGATGCTGTCAATGGTGACTTCGCCCGCGAAGCCATTGGCCGGGTCAGTGCCCTGATCCAGCAGGAAAAGGGGCTGGATGCTGCCCGTGAGTGGTTGGCGGCACAGATGAAGGAGGCCAGCATTGACGGGCGCAAGGTGATGCTGCTGATGGCTGAAGGCCAGCTGCTGCACGATGCCGGCAAGTATCAGGAAGCCGTTGATGCCTATACCCAAGCCGCCGCTTTCGGCAGCAGTCGACGGGATGTGCTGTACGCCCGTTCACTGTCCTATGACCGCATGGGCAAGGTGGAGCAGGCCGAGGCGGATCTGGGTGAGCTGATCCGGGATGACCCGGCTGATGCGGATGCCCTCAATGCTCTGGGATATATGCTGACCATCAGTACCGGGCGTTATGATGAAGCGCTGGAGCTGATCGGGAAGGCGCTGGAACTGCAACCTGAGAGTCCCGCGATTCTGGACAGCATGGGCTGGGTTCTGTTCAAGCAGGGTGATCTGGCCGGGGCGGAAAAGTACCTGCGTCAGGCATTTGAAAAAATGCGTGATCCGGAAATCGCCAGCCATCTGGTGGAAGTGCTGTCCCGAAATGGAAAGCCGGAAGAGGCACAAAAAATACTCACTGAGATGTTGGCCAGACATCCGGATGATAAAATGCTGGTGGAAGTCAGGAGCAAGCTGGCTGATATGGATATGACCGGCAAGGCCAACTAATTCAACTAATTGCCCGTTTCGGGGCATATCATACGTAATCTGCAGCCCGCTCGACGGGCTGCTTTTCTGATGGAAGGAATTGCATGTTTTCCATGACAAGAAACGGCATTTTGCTGCTGTGTCTCCTCAGTACAGCCGGCTGTGCCACCCAGTCCCGTGCACCGGCCACTCCGGCCCGGCCGGTGGCCGGCGCCACGCCCGAACAGCAGTGGGGCCAGCGTCAGCAGCGTCTGGCGGCCATGCGCCAGTGGACCCTGGATGGTCGGGTGGGTCTGAGCATCCGCCAGCAGAGCTGGTCTTTCGGCATGAACTGGGAGCAGCAGGGTAACGGCGAATACCGGATGGACATCAACAACCCGCTGACCGGTGCCCTGATGGCCCATATCCAGCAGCAGGGTTCAAAAGTCACCCTCAAGGCTGCCGATGGCAAGCTGTATCAGGATAGTGACGCCGAGCGCCTGTTGCAGCGCCAGCTCAAACTCCGGTTCCCGCTCAAAAACATGCGTTACTGGGTCCGGGCCGTGCCGGAGCCGGGCAAGGCTGTCACCAGTGTCAGGCTCGATAACCTGGGGCGTCCGGAGCAACTGGTCCAGGATGGCTGGGTGATCAGCTATTCTGCCTACAAGGGGGATGACACCTTTGCCCTGCCGGGGCGTATCCAGCTGGAGCGTGCCGCCGAGCAGGTCAAGGCCAGGGTGGTGGCCAAAGAATGGAAGACCAGCTTCTGACACCGCTGTCCCTGCCGGCACCGGCCAAGCTCAATCTGTTCCTGCACATTACCGGGCGGCGGGCCGACGGCTATCACCTGTTACAGACCCTGTTCCAGTTTCTGGATTTTGGTGACACCATTCATCTGGCATCGCGTTCCGATGGCCTGATCCGGCGTGTGACCGGTATGGCCTCAGTCCCGGCAGAAGACGATCTGGTGGTCAGGGCTGCCAGGTTGTTGCAGCAGGCTGCCGGAACCGGGCAGGGAGCCGACATCACGGTGGAAAAGTGCCTGCCTGCCGGGGGAGGGCTGGGGGGGGGCAGCTCGGATGCCGCAACCGTGCTGGTGGGGCTGAACCGGCTTTGGGGGCTTGGGCTGGAGACCGGTGAACTGGCAGCCCTGGGACTGAAGCTCGGGGCTGATGTACCGGTATTTGTGCAGGGTCGGGCAGCCTGGGCGGAAGGGATCGGTGAGCAGCTGACTGCGGTGGAAATTCCCTGTCCGTGGTATCTGGTGATCTGTCCGTCGGTCCATGTTTCCACTCCGGAACTTTTTCGGCACCAAGGCTTGACACGTAACTGCCAACCCATCACAATGGCGACCTTCCTGAGCGGGGCCACACACAATGTGTTTGAAAGCATCGTCAGGGTGGAATATCCGGAAGTCGGTCATGCACTAGACTGGCTTTCTGGTTTTGCGCAAGCAAAAATGACAGGTTCAGGGGGTTGTCTGTTTGCCGGCTTTGAAACCAAAGCACAAGCTGACGCAGTGTTCCTGACATTACCCCGGCAGTGGTTCGGGTTTGTGGCCAAAGGCATGAATGTGTCACCTTTGTACCGGCAAACCGGTTTCAGTGTCTGAAACAGTTTAATTCAGTTGGGTCGTCGCCAAGTGGTAAGGCACTGGATTTTGATTCCAGCATTCGTAGGTTCGATCCCTACCGACCCAGCCATCCTTCCATGAGAGCTACTCATGTCTGACGACAGAATGATGGTGTTTGCAGGTAATGCAACCCCTGAACTCGCTGGAATGATCGTCGACCATCTTGGCATTCCCCTCGGAAAACTCAAGGCAGAACGCTTCAGCGATGGTGAAGCGCATGTCGAGATTCTTGAGAATGTGCGTGGTCGTGACGTGTTCATTGTCCAGTCCACCTGCCCGCCGGCCAGTGAAAACCTGATGGAGTTGTTGACCATTTCGGACGCACTGTATCGGGCCTCAGCCGGGCGCATCACGGCGGTCATCCCCTATTATGGTTATGCACGTCAGGATCGGCGTGTACGCTCCCGGCGCGTACCCATTACCGCCAAACTGGTGGCCGACCTGGTAGCGGCTGCCCATGTTGACCGGGTGCTGACCATTGACCTGCATGCCGAGCAGGTCCAAGGCTTTTTCGATATGCCGGTGGATAATATCTATGCATCCGGTGTGCTGTATGCCGATATTCTTGCACGCAAACTCGATAATCTGGTGGTGGTATCGCCGGATGTCGGGGGTGTGGTACGGGCACGGGCACTGGCCAAAGCCCTCGGTATCAATGACATGGCAATTATCGACAAGCGCCGTCCCGAGCCGAACAAGGCTGAAGTGATGAATATCATCGGTTCGGTGGAGGAACGGCACTGCATCCTGATTGATGACCTCATTGATACCGGCGGTACCCTGTGCAGTGCGGCTTCGGCCCTGAAAGCCAAGGGTGCCCTCAGTGTTTCGGCCTATGCCACCCACCCGGTTTTCTCCGGCAAAGCGCTGGAAAATATCGGGAACTCCGAGCTGGATGAAGTGGTGGTGACCGATACCATACCGCTGAGTGAAAAAGCCCTGGAGTGTGCTAATATTCGCCAGCTGTCGATCGCGGGCATACTGGCCAAGACCATCCTGCGCATTAATCAGGAGAATTCCGTCAGCTCCCTGTTTCAGGAGGCTGACATTTGACCCCCGTCGGTTCTGGTCGCGGAAAGGACGGGATTTTTTATCGGGAGATATGTGAATAATGACCAAGCAATATGTGTTAAGCGCGGAACTGCGCGAGCAGCAGGGCAAGGGTGCGAGCCGCCGCCTGCGTCGCACCAACGGTGTTCCGGCGATTCTGTACGGTGCCGGCAAGGACCCTGTGGCCCTGACCCTGAAGCACAACGAGCTGCAGCGCAACCTGCAGGAAGAGGCATTCTATTCCCAGCTGATCACGCTGGAGATGGGGGGAACGCGTGAACGTGTGATTCTGCGTGACCTGCAGCGCCATCCGTCCAGACCCTTCATCATGCATGCCGACCTGCAGCGGGTGAAAGAAAATGAGCTGCTGCAGGTCCATGTGCCGCTGCACTTCATCAACGAAGCCAATTCGGTTGCGGTCAAGACCCAGGGCGGATCCATTGATCACGTCATGAGTGATGTGCTGGTTGCCTGTTTGCCGGGGGATCTGCCGGAGTACATCGAGGTGGATATGGGCAATGTCGAGAAAGGTCAGATTATCCACCTGTCCGACATCAAGCTGCCGGAAGGCGTGAGCCTGCCGGAGCTGGCACTGGGCGAGGATCATAATCAGGCCATTGCCACCGTGCACTGAGTCTGAGCGGGATTTCCAGGAGTGACTTCCATCCGTCTGATTGCAGGTCTGGGGAATCCCGGCACAAAATATGACAGAACCCGGCACAATGCCGGGTTTTGGTTTGTGGATGAACTGGCAAAACGCCATCAGGGCCGGTTTGCCCCTGAAAAGCGTTTTTCCGGTGAGACCTGCCGAATCCATATCATGAGTGAGCCGGTCTGGCTGCTCAAACCCGTGACTTTCATGAATCGCAGTGGCCTGTCCGTGCGCCAGTTGTGTGACTTTTTCCGTATTCCGCCGCAGGAAGTGCTGATTGTGCATGATGAGCTGGATCTGGCAGCCGGGGATGTGCGGCTCAAGCAGGGTGGCGGGCATGGCGGCCATAACGGGCTGCGTGATCTGCATGCCCATCTGGGGCCGGATTACTGGCGTCTGCGATTGGGGATCGGCCATCCGGGTGATCGCGATGCCGTGGTTAATTATGTGCTGTCTGCGCCTTCACGGGATGAGGAAATCGCGATCCTGCAGGCCATCGACCGTGCCGCTGATCAGCTTGTCCCGCTGGTGGCAGGGGAAATGCCGAAAGTCATGAATGAATTGCATCGTAAAAGGTAACAGCCAATGGGATTCAAGTGTGGAATTGTGGGATTGCCGAATGTGGGCAAGTCCACCCTGTTTAATGCCCTGACCAAGGCCGGAATCGAGGCCGCCAATTACCCGTTCTGTACCATTGAGCCGAATGTCGGGATTGTGCCGGTACCGGATCCGCGTCTTGCAGCACTGGCGGAAATCGTAAAGCCTGAACGTGTCCTGCCCACCACCATGGAGTTTGTCGATATTGCCGGTCTGGTGGCCGGTGCTTCCAGGGGTGAGGGGCTGGGTAACAAGTTTCTGGCCCATATCCGTGAAACCGATGCAATTGCCCAGGTGGTGCGCTGTTTCGAGAATGACGATATTGTACATGTGGCAGGCAGGGTCGATCCGGCACATGATATCGAAATCATCAATACCGAGCTGGTATTGGCGGATATTGATGCCGTTGAGCGTGTTCTGCAGCGCCTGACTAAAAATGCCAAGTCCGGTGATAAAGCCATACTGGCCCAGAAGGCTGTAGTGGAGCGTCTGAGTGGGCATCTGGCCGAGGGAAATCCGGCCCGTTCACTGACGATGGGGGAAGAGGAGTACAGGCTCATCCGGGAGTTGCACCTGATTACCATCAAGCCGCTGCTGTTCATTGCCAATGTCAATGAAGACGGTTTTACCGATAACCCCTATCTCGATCAGGTGCTGGCACTGGCGGAACGTGAGGGGGCTCAGGTGGTGCCGGTGTGTGCGGCCATGGAGGAGGAGCTGTCCCGGCTGGACGAAGCGGATCAGGTCGAATTTCTCGACAGCATGGGACTGAAAGAGCCGGGCCTGAACCGGGTGATCCGGGCCGGCTATGAGTTGCTGGACCTGCAGACTTTTTTTACTGCCGGCGTCAAGGAAGTGCGGGCCTGGACCGTGAACCGGGGGGCTACCGCTCCGCAGGGGGCCGGACGGATCCATACTGATTTTGAGCGCGGCTTTATCCGGGCCGAAGTGATCGCCTATGCCGACTTCATTGCCTGCCGGGGTGAACAGGGCGCCAAGGATGCCGGTAAATGGCGTCTGGAAGGCAAGGACTATAGCCTGCAGGAAGGGGATGTCGTGCACTTCCGTTTTAATGTGTGATGGTGACCTCATGATCGGAAAAAAGCGGACAGGGTATCTGACGGGCCTGCTTGTGGTCCTGTTGCTGGGTGCCTGCAGCGGTGGCCCGGCTGGAAACGGCAAGGCGGGTTCCACGAAGGCGGGGACGGATAAACCGGCTGTTGGAATGGCCAATCCGGCCTCTGCCAACTGTATCAGGCAGGGTGGGAAATTACGCATTATCAGCCCGCCGAATGGCAAGGGTGAGTACGGACTCTGTACCCTGCCCAACGGGACAGTGTGTGAGGAGTGGGCTTTGATGCGTGGGGAGTGTACGCTTGAGTGCGGGCGTTCGACCGGAACCTGCCCGTCCTTTTCACCCCCTGCCGGGGGCCTGTCCTGTCAGGACGGGCAGTGGGTCGGACGCCGGGATGCCTGTGGCTGTAACCTGCCACCGGTCTGTGATACCACGCCGGGGTCATAAGCCGGACGACAGGACGGGAAGCCGGAGGCTGCATTAATACGGCAGATAACGACTCAGTGGATCAATAATGGTCGGCTTGGCAAGTTCCGGTTTGGGTTCGGGGTAATCCAGGGTGTAATGCAGCCCGCGGCTTTCCTTGCGTGCCAAGGCTGAGCGGATGATCAGCCAGGCCACCAGCGAGAGGTTGCGTAATTCCACCAGGTCGCTGCTGACCCGGAAATTGGCGTAGTAGTCGTCAATTTCACGCAGCAGCAGTTCAATGCGGTGATGGGCACGTTCCAGGCGCTTGGTGGTGCGCACGATGCCGACGTAATCCCACATGAAACGCCGGATTTCGTCCCAGTTGTGGGTAATCACTACATGTTCGTCCGAGTCTGTGACCCGGCTTTCGTCCCAGGCCGGGATGCTGATGACGGGGAAGGGGGCGTCCTGACGTCGCATGATGTCTTCGGCGGCTGCTTTGCCATAGACAATGCATTCCAGCAGTGAATTGCTGGCCATGCGGTTGGCACCATGCAGGCCGGTATAGGCGGTTTCCCCGATGCAGTACAGGGCATCAACATCGGTCTGGGCCTGCGGGTTGGTCATGACCCCGCCACAGGTATAGTGTGCCGCCGGAACCACGGGAATGGGGGATTTGGTCATGTCATAGCCAAATTCCAGGCAGGTGGCATAGACATTGGGAAAGTGCGCCAGGATGAAGTCCCGGGGCCGGTGGCTGATGTCCAGATACAGGCAGTCCGCCCCCAGGCGTTTCATCTCATGGTCGATGGCACGGGCCACAATATCACGCGGGGCCAGTTCCGCACGCGGGTCAAAGCGTGGCATGAAGCGCTCGCCATCCGGCAGCAGCAGGTGTCCGCCTTCACCGCGCACGGCTTCGGTAATCAGGCTGGATTTGGCATGCGGATGATAAAGGCAGGTGGGGTGGAACTGCATGAATTCCATATTGGCCACCCGGCAGCCTGCGCGCCAGGCCATGGCGATACCGTCGCCACTGGCCCCGTCCGGGTTGCTGGTGTAAAGATAGGCCTTGCTGGCCCCGCCGGTTGCCAGCACCGTGAAGCGTGCCCGGATTGTCAGGATATGATTCTGGTTCCGGTCCAGAATATAGGCCCCTACACAGCGGTTGCTGCCATGGCCCTGTTGTCGGCCCAGTTTGCGGGTTGTGATCAGGTCGATGGCGATGTGGTTTTCCAGCAGGGTGATATTGGAACAGGTTCTGGCCTGCTCAACCAATGTGGTTTCAATCTCGCGCCCGGTTGCATCAGCGGCATGGGCAATCCGGCGGTAGCTGTGGCCACCTTCACGGGTCAGGTGCAGTGGAGCTGCGCCATCACCGGTTTCACGGGTGAAATTCACGCCGGATTCCAGCAGCCAGTTGACAGCCGTCGCCCCGTTTTCCACCGTAAAGCGCACGGCTTCGGGGTCGCACAGTCCGGCCCCGGCATTCAGGGTGTCGCTGATATGGGCCTCGATACTGTCATGCTGACCGAGCACGGCGGAAATCCCCCCCTGGGCATAAAGCGTGCTGCCTTCGTGAATATCGCTTTTACTCAGTACCAGAATCCGGTAGTTTCGTGGCAGGCTCAGGGCCAGGCTTAATCCCGCCGCTCCGCTGCCAATGATTAATACATCATGCATTTTCCATCCGCTCCTGTGATTGTGAAATGCCTGGGCGCATGTTCTATTATTGGCGCACACCCTGTAGCATACACCGGTTGCGGGAATACCTGATTCAAAAACTTCATTGCAAGGAGTATGGCCCGGATGGGCGAGAACCAAACGGACCTGGAACTGGTCAAACGTGTCCAGGCAGGTGAAAAAAAGGCCTTTGACATTCTGGTGCTGAAATACCAGCACAAGGTGCTGAACTTGATCATGCGTTATGTACATGACCATGACCTGGCCCAGGATGTCGCTCAGGAGGCCTTTATCAAGGCTTACCGGGGATTGAAGAATTTCCGCGGGGATTCAGCCTTTTATACCTGGCTTTACCGTATCGGCATCAATACCGCCAAGAATCACCTGGTGTCGCAGGGACGGCGTGCACCACTCACCGACATTGATGCCGAGGAGGCGGAACAATATGGCGGCGACTCGGCTCTAAAGGAGAACGGTACACCCGAGCACGAGCTGCTGACAGAGGAAATTCATGCGGTAGTGAACAATGCGATTGAGTCACTGCCGGACGATTTGCGTACTGCGATTGTCTTGCGCGAACTGGAAGGTATGAGCTACGAAGAAATCGCAGTCACAATGGATTGTCCGATCGGGACGGTACGTTCGCGGATTTTCCGTGCGCGTGAAGCTATCGACAAGGTGCTGAAACCCCTGCTGTAAAGCATAAAAAAGGGGAATGCCCTGGTTAACAGGTGAAAGTAATGAAAACGAGTCAAAGTGAGTATTTGTCGGCCTTGCTGGACAATGAGGCCGGGGAGTTTGAGCGCAGGCGTCTGGTGGATGAGCTGTGCAGGGATGAGGGACTGGGACAGGAACTGGGACGTTATGCCCTGATCGGGGAAACCCTGCGTGCCCGCCGGACGGTTGTGCTGGCGAAAACGGATTTTCTGGCCGGTATTCAGCATGCGATTGAAACCGAACCTGCCTACCATGAAACCGTGGTGCTTGACAGCCCGATGGCTGCCAATGATTCCGCCCCCTGGCACACCCGGCCATTGTTACGCTATGGCATGGCAGCCGGTCTGGTACTGGCCGTTGCCGCCGGCGTGATGTGGATGGAACAGCCGGCTCAAAGGGGTACAACCGAACGGATGGCTGAAGTAGTGGCCAGTAATACCGAAGCTGAAGATCCAACCCGGCTGGCAGCAGCACCGGTGATGCCCAGGCAGGGGCATCTGAATGAAGAAACCCGTGAAATCCTCAGGCAATATGTCACCCAGCATGTCAAGTATGCTTCCACAACCGCTATTGTTCCTTCTGTCAGGGCTGTCGCCTCACGTGATTATTGATATGAAACGGGTCAAACCCCTGCTGCTCCTGGGGGGGGTGCTGCTTTGGCAGACAGGGCAGGCCGGTGAGGCCGAGGATTTGCTGGGCCGGATGCAGACTGCCGTGACCGGGCTGAATTACAATGGCCAGCTGGTCTACTCCAGGGACAACGAACTGATGACTTATCAGATTGAGCATCAGGCCGGTCAGGGCGGCGCGTCGGAGAGCATTGTACTGCTGAACCGCGATGGTGACAGGGGCACGGATCAGCCCGAGAGCTTTTCACTGGTCAACTTCAATCGCCTGCATCTGCCCGATCACAAGGCCTATGCCATTGATATCGGCGGACGTGCCACGGTTGCCGGGCATACCTGCAAGGTGGTGGTAGTCCGTCCCAAGGACAAGTTGCGCTACCTGCACCGCTACTGCATTGAGCCGGATACCGGCATGCTGTTGCGCTATTCACTCATGGACCGGCAACAGAAGCAGCTGGAGCAGATGATGTTTACGCAGCTGGACATCAAGCCGGAAACGGTAACGCAGGCACCGGTGGCGGTGACCCGGCTGGCAGCCGCGTCAGCCACACGGGCAGTGCCTGAGATGGCGGAGCCTGAACCGGCTCTGGCCCTGATGAGCTCCAGCGGACAACGGGTACCGGCTCCGGTAGCGGAACTCAGGGGCTGGCAGTTCAACAACCTGCCGACCGGCTTCCGGGTTATCAAGGTGGTACCCGAGCCGGATTATGCCGGGACCTATCAGGTGGTCCTGCATGACGGCATGGTGTCCGTTTCGGTTTTCATTGCACCGACCGGTCCGGCGGATGGTATGGAGGCCCTGTCCTACAATGATGGTGCTACCAATGTCCTGTCCTCGGAACTTGACGGCTACAATGTCACCCTGCTGGGTGAGGTGCCTTTTTCCACCCTGCAGTCAATTCAGAAGGGCTTAAGGTATGACGGCCAATAATGTCGAACATGGATCAAAATCTGATCTACACAAATATAGTAATAACAAGGTGGAGCGTTCGATGATTGAGCAAAGAGTTAAAATCCTGAGTATCCGCCATGGCCATGCCGTGGTTGAGCCGGTGGGGAAAAGCACCTGCAGCGGCTGCAGCAGCCGTTGCAGTGACAAGGCGGCTTTTTCCTCTGTGCGCAAGGCCCGCCAGACGGCCTTTGAAGTCCTGAATCCCCTGCATGCCAAGCCCGGTGAGGAAGTCGTGATCGGTATGCAGGGCCATACTTTGGTGGTGTATTCGGCCTTCGCCTATCTGCTGCCACTGTTGAGCCTGATCGTGTTTGCCATCCTGGGACAGGAGCTGTTTACGGCGCTGACCCTGAATGCCGAAGCGGGTGCAGTACTGGCCGGAGTAGCCGGACTGTTCAGCGGTCTGCGCCTGTCAGGCTGGCTGGCCCTGCGCGTGACACCGGCTGAAGAGGCCCTGCCGGTTATCCTGCGTCATCATGAGGTGGCCATCAAACCGGTCCACTGGCCCCTGATGTCTGAAGAACGTACTGCCTGAACCGTATTCCACATTCCTGTTTCCTGCCTGCCGCTTTCCGGGTTTCCGGAGCGGTGTGGTGCCCCGTGTTCCTGCCTTCTTTTTCTGCCTGCCGATACGGGTATCAACCTGCCACTTTGCTTCACTGCCTTTAAGAGCCTGTTAAGATTCGGCATTCACACTCGGGTTTTCATCAGACAGATAAAGATGGAGACCCTGAATGTTAAATTCTGTTCGATGCCATGCGTTCGGCATGGCCGTACTGCTGACAGGCCTGTCATTGGCCGGTCCATCCGTGGCCCGTGCTGAAACCCCGCAGGACTTCCTGACTGCTTTCGAGACCGGGGCCAGGGCTGCTGACCGAGCTTTTGGCGGTTTTTCCGCTGCACGGGGTGAGCTGTTTTTCAACAGTACCCACGGGCATGACTGGAGCTGCTCCAGCTGCCACACCACTCAGCCGATACAGCCCGGCAAACATGCCAAAACCGGCAAATCCATTGATCCACTGTCCCCGAATGCCAATGCGGAACGCTTTACCCGCAGCAGGAAAGTGGAAAAATGGTTCCGGCGCAATTGCAATGACGTGCTGGGGCGCGAATGTACGGCCCTGGAAAAAGGGGATGTCTTAACCTTTTTGATGGCCGTCAAGCCTTGAGGAGCCGGAAGATGGATAAACATATCGGGATGAAGACCGGTCTGGCCACGGTACTGGTGCTGGTGGTCATGGGGGGCTGGATGCTGCCGGCCGGCGCCGACGATGATGACGGGACCGAATATGATACGTATGGTGAAGCCCGTGAGCAGGAACAACGTGACGGGGCGCACCATGAGCGGCATGAGTCACGCAGGGAGCATAAACAGCGTGAGTCCGATGATGATGAATCGGGTGGACGCAACGGCATGGTGCCGCCTGACGCCCGGACCCGGCCTGAACTCAAGGCTGCTTTTGATGCCTGGAAGGCTGAATGCAGCAGTTGCCACATGGCCTATCCTCCCCGCCTGTTGCCGGCGGATAGCTGGCGGGTGCTCATGGATGGGTTATCCGGGCATTTTGGCTCGGATGCCAGTCTGGATCAGGAAACGGTGGACCGGATTCTGCCGTTTCTGGCGCACTATGCCGGACGCCAGCGCCGTCGCACCACCGACAAACCGGTGCTGCGCATCACTGAAACACGCTGGTTCCGCAAGGAGCATGACGAGATCGGCAGTTCTGTCTGGAAACGCCCGGGTATTGGCAGCCCTTCGAATTGCATGGCCTGTCATACCGGAGCCGGGCAGGGCGATTTTGATGAAGATACTGTGCGTATCCCGCGCTGAAAGGAGCTGAAACATGCATTCACCTGCCATGACGAACCAACGCATTCTGGTCTGGGACCTGCCGGTACGGGTGTTTCACTGGGGGCTGGCCCTGTGCTTTACCGGTGCCTATCTCACTGCGGAAAGCGAGTATTATCGTGACATTCATGTGGCCCTGGGCTATGTATTCGCCGCCCTGCTGGTATTCCGGCTGATCTGGGGACTGGTGGGAACACGTTATGCCCGCTTCGGCTCCTTCCTGTTCAGCCCCGGACGGATCATGGCTTATCTGAAATCACTCACCGGCTCCGCCCCGGAGCATCATGTCGGCCATAATCCGCTCGGTGGTGTGGCGGTTTTTCTGTTGCTGGGGCTGGGAGTGCTGATTGCCGTCAGTGGACTGGGGCTGTACCTGGAGATCGGTGGCCATGATCAGGAGGAGTGGTTTGAGGAGCTGCATGAGGGGGCGGCCAATATCATGCTGCTGGTGGTGTTGGTACATATTGCCGGAGTGGTGGCCAGCAGTTTCCTGCACCACGAAAATCTGCCAAAGTCCATGGTCAGCGGTTACAAGCAGGGTGAAGCCGGGCAGGGTATCAGCCATTCATGGCGCTGGCTGGGCGTGTTAATGCTGCTGGTAATGATCGGTTTTTTGGGAGCAGGGTTATATCCCGGCCTGATCAACTGAACGGGACCGATGAAACAGGAACAAGATCAGGGATGAGTCATGCGCGTGCTGGTGGTGGAAGATGATCGTTTGCTGGGGGATGCCCTGCAGGCCGGCCTGAAACAGGCCGGATTCGGGGTCGACTGGGTATCGGACGGGCTGGCGGCCTCGCATGCACTGGCGCTGGAACCCTATGCGGCTCTGGTACTGGACCTGGGGCTGCCGGGGCGTTCGGGGCTGGAGGTCCTTGGCCACCTGCGCCGGAGCGGGCGTCGTCTGCCGGTGCTGATTCTCACTGCACGCGATACGGTACAGGACCGGATTCAGGGGCTGGACCAGGGAGCGGATGACTACCTGATCAAGCCGTTTGACATGGGCGAGCTGGCAGCACGCCTTCGGGCCCTGATCCGGCGCAGCTCGGGACAGCCGGCCCCGGTGCTGGAACTGCACGGGGTGCGGCTGGACCCGGCGGCCCATGCGGTGCACTATCAGGGACAGCCTGTCACCCTGTCGGCACGCGAGTTTGCCCTGTTACAGGTACTGATGCTGGAGGCCGGGCGCGTGCTGTCGCGCACCCAGCTGGAAGAGCGTCTGTATGCCTGGGGGGAGGAGATTGAAAGCAATGCCGTCGAGGTGCACGTGCATCACCTGCGCCGCAAACTGTTTGCCCGCCTGATTGTGACCGTGCGCGGAGTGGGTTATCTGCTGCCGCGTCCGGAACCGGCGTGAGGTCGCTGCGGGCCCGGCTGCTGGCACTGGTGCTCGGGCTGGTGGCCGTGGTCTGGGCCGGGGCGGCCCTGCTGACCTGGCGTGATGCCCGGTACGAGCTGGATGCCCTGCTGGATGCCCATCTGGCTCAGGCAGCTACCCTGCTGGTGGCGCAGTTCTCCCATGAGCTGGATGAACTGGAACTGGAGTATGAACACTTTCCCGGCAACCGCTATGAACAGCGGGTCGCGTTTCAGGTCTGGGGCCGGGAAGGTCGCCGCCTGCTGTTCCGTTCTGCCAATGCGCCACGGGCGCCGCTGGGGGATGCCCGGGGCGGTTTCCGCAGTGTGCGCGTGGATGGAGCCGACTGGCGCGTGTACTCCACCCGGGCCACAAGCGAAGACGGCGATGAGGATGAGCGTCTGCTGATTCATGTTGCCGAGCCCCTGAGCGTGCGCACCAACCTGGCTGCCGGCATCAGCCTCCATCTGCTGTATCCACTCGGGCTGACCCTGCCACTGCTGGGACTGCTGCTGTGGTGGGCGGTGAGTGTGAGCCTGCGCCCGCTGACAGCACTGGCACAGGCGGTACAGCAGCGTCGTCCCGACAACCTCAGTGCCCTGCCGGAGCAACAGCTGGCCGAACTGGCTCCCTTGACGCAGCGGTTGAACCAGCTGTTTGCACGCATTGCCCGCCTGATTGACAACGAACGCCGTTTTACCGCCGATGCAGCCCACGAACTCAGAACCCCGATTGCCGCCATTCAGGCCCAGCTGCAGGTGGCTCAAGGCGTATCCGGCCCGATAGCACGAAAGCATGCCCTGCAGCAGGCGCTGGATGGCTGCCGGCGGGCCACTCACCTGATCGGTCAGCTGCTGACCCTGGCACGGCTGGAAAGTCAGGCCGGGGTTGCGCTGGAGCGCTGTGAGCTGGGGGAACTGATAGCCGGTGTGGTGGCGGAACTGGCACCGGAGGCGCTGCGGCGGGGTGTGGAGCTGGCCTTGGTGGTGGATAAGCCGGTGCTGCTGGCGGGCTGGCCGGCCCTGCTGCAGGTGCTGGTGCGCAACCTGCTGGAGAATGCCCTGCGTCATGCGCAAGGGGCTTCACTGGTGGAGGTGCGTATCGGTACGGAACCCGGGCAGGGCAGCCGGCTTTCGGTGTGTGATGATGGTCAGGGTGTGATTGCTGCGGAGCGGGAAAAACTGGGCCGGCGCTTCTATCGCCCGGCGGATACCCTGGCCGACGGCAGCGGGCTGGGGCTTTCCATTGTGCGGCGCATTGCCGAGCTGCATCAGGCGCAACTGCACTTCGAATCCGGCAGTACCGGGCGGGGATTGTGTGTGGTAGTGCGCTTCGGTGACTGACCCGGTCCAAAATGCGGGGTGTAATACCGGCTGATTCGTATTATGATTCGTCTCCTTTCTTCATGAATCCCAAATCAGGAGTTTACAGTGGAACTGACGGGTGCCGAGATATTCGTTGAGTGTCTGAAGGCGGAAGGGGTTGATACCATTTTCGGTTATCCGGGTGGTGCGGTGCTTTTCATCTATGATGCCTTGTACAAGGCTGCCGAGGACCTCAACCACATTCTGGTCAGGCATGAGCAGGGGGCTGTGCATGCCGCCGAAGGCTATGCCAAGTCAACCAACAGGCCGGGTGTGGTGCTGGTCACTTCCGGCCCCGGTGCCACCAATGCCGTGACCGGTATTGCTGATGCCTACATGGACTCCGTACCGCTGGTGGTGTTCACCGGTCAGGTCAACCGTGACCTGATCGGCAATGATGCCTTCCAGGAAGTGGATATCGTCGGCATTTCGCGTCCGTGTGTGAAACATAATTTTCTGGTGACGGATATCCGGGATCTGGCGACGACCATTAAAAAGGCGTTCTATATCGCCAGTACCGGTCGTCCCGGTCCGGTGCTGGTGGACATTCCCAAGGACATTACCCAGATGCGCTGTGAATTCAGCTATCCGGACAGTATCGCCATCCGCTCCTACAACCCGACCGTCAAGGGCAACCGGCGTCAGATCCGGCGTGCCATCGACCTGATGCTGGAAGCGCAGCGCCCGATGCTCTATACCGGTGGCGGGGTGATTCTTTCCGGTGCGGCTGAGGCACTCACCACCCTGACACGCAGGCTGGGCTTTCCGATTACCAATACCCTGATGGGGCTGGGTGGCTATCCGGCCACCGATCCGCAGTTTGTCGGCATGCTGGGAATGCATGGCACGTTTGAAGCCAATAATGCCATGCACAATTCCGATCTGGTGATTGCCATCGGGGCGCGTTTTGATGACCGCGTAACCGGCAATATCGAAAAGTTCTGCCCCTATGCCAAGGTGATTCATGTCGATATCGACCCGGCTTCGATTTCAAAGAATGTCAAGGTTGACGTACCGATCGTGGGCGATGTGAAGGGTGTGCTGACTGACATGCTGGCCGAGCTGGATGAGCGCGGGACCAGCCCCGATCCGGCCAATACCGCCGACTGGTGGCAGCAGATCAACGAATGGCGCAAAACCGACTGCCTGCATTATGAGCAGGATGATACCGGTATCCGGGCCCAGTATGTGGTGGAGAAGCTCTGGGAGATTACCGGCGGGGATGCTTATGTCTGTTCCGACGTGGGCCAGCATCAGATGTGGGCGGCGCAGTTCTACCGCTTCGACAAACCCAACCGCTGGATTAATTCCGGGGGCCTCGGCACCATGGGTTTCGGCCTGCCGGCTGCCATGGGGGTGCAGATTGCCCATCCAAAGGAGACTGTGGCCTGTATCACGGGCGATGGCAGTATCCAGATGTGCATCCAGGAGCTGGGTACCTGCATGCAATACCAGTTGCCGGTGAAGATCATCAGCCTCAATAACGGCTATCTGGGCATGGTGCGCCAGTGGCAGGAGTTTTTCTACCAGAAGCGTTATGCCATGTCTTATATGGAGGCGCTGCCGGATTTCGTCAAGCTGGCGGAAGCCTATGGCCATGTCGGCATGCGCATCGACAAGCCGGCCGATGTGGAGGGTGCACTGCGCGAGGCCATGGCCATGAAGAACCGCTTGGTGTTCATGGACTTCATCACCAAGCGTGAGGGCAATGTTTATCCCATGGTTCCCGCCGGGGCCGGGCAGAATGAAATGATACTGGTATGACAGCAATGAGTACGGCAAAACGACATGTCATTTCCATCCTGATGGAAAACGAATCCGGGGCACTTTCACGGGTGGCCGGCCTGTTCTCGGCCCGCGGCTACAATATTGAATCCCTGACCGTGGCCCCGACCGAGGACCGCAGCCTGTCCCGCCTGACACTGGTGACTTCCGGCAGCAACGAAATCATCGAGCAGATCATGAAGCAGCTGCACAAGCTTATTGATGTGGTCAAGCTTATGGACCTCAATGAATACCCTCATATCGAGCGTGAGATGATGATGGTCAAGGTTGACACCCAGAAAGCCGGTGCGCACGAGCGCGTCAAGCATGTGAGCGATATTTTCCGCGCCCGCATCATCGACGTGGGCGAGAAGACCTATACGGTTGAGGCCACCGGCAGTCATGATAAACTGGACGCCTTTCTGAAGGTGCTCGGGGGCGAGCTGCGCATCATCGAAGTGGTGCGCTCGGGCAGTATGGGAATCGCACGCGGTTCTGCGTCCCTGAATCTGTAACGCAACGGGTGTTTTCACAGCGGAAATGGCCCTTCCTTTTTGACAGTCAAAATCCAAGGTATTGAATTCATGTCCATGAATGTGTATTACGACAAAGATGCCGATCTTTCCATTATCCAGGGCAAAAAAGTCGCCATTATAGGCTATGGCTCCCAGGGGCATGCCCATGCCTGCAACCTGAAGGATTCCGGTGTGGATGTCACGGTGGGCCTGCGTCCCGGTTCCGCCTCAGCCGCCAAAGTCGAAGCAGCCGGCCTCAAGGTTGCCGCTGTCACGGATGCGGTCGGTGCGGCCGATCTGGTTATGATTCTGGCACCGGATGAAATCCACGGGGCACTGTACCGCGAGATGGTCGAGCCCAAACTGAAAAAAGGGGCCACACTGGCTTTTGCTCACGGTTTCTCCATTCACTATAACCAGGTGGCTCCACGTGCCGATCTGGATGTGATCATGATTGCACCCAAGGCTCCCGGCCACACCGTGCGTTCCGAGTTTGTCAGGGGGGGCGGTATTCCCGACCTGATTGCCATTCATCAGGATGCTTCCGGCAAAGCGCGTGAAGTGGCGATGTCCTACGCTTCTGCCATCGGCGGTGGTCGTACCGGTATTATTGAAACCACTTTCAAGGACGAAACCGAAACCGACCTGTTCGGTGAGCAGGCGGTGCTGTGTGGCGGTTGTGTGGAGCTGGTCAAGGCCGGTTTCGAGACCTTGGTGGAAGCGGGATATGCGCCGGAAATGGCCTATTTCGAGTGCCTGCACGAGCTGAAACTGATCGTGGATCTGATGTATGAAGGCGGTATCGCCAACATGAATTACTCGATCTCCAACAATGCCGAGTTTGGTGAGTATTTCACCGGCCCGGAAGTCATCAATGAGCAGTCGCGTGCCGCCATGCGCAATGCCCTCAAGCGTATCCAGAACGGTGACTATGCCAAGCAGTTCATTATTGAAGGCTCACTCGGTTACCCGTCCATGACGGCCCGGCGTCGCAATAATGCCGAGCACCAGATCGAGGCGGTGGGTGAACGCCTGCGTGGCATGATGCCGTGGATTGCAGCCAACAAGCTGGTGGACAAGGCACGGAACTGATTCCGTGTCCCTGATTCACTGGCACTGACCGACTTTTCCCGGTCCGGATACCACTACTGTCATGGTCTTTCCGTTTGCACATGAGCTGCGCTGGTTGTTGTGGGGTTTCCTGCTCCCGGCCGGTGTTGCTCATGTGCTGGCCGGGTGGTACTGGGCCATGCCGTTCTGGCTCGGGTTGGTGCTGGTGCTGTTTATCAGCCGTACCCGTATCCGTGCGGTTGAAGCTGATCCACTGGCTTTGTATGCCCCGCTGGATGGTGTGGTGGAGTCGGTCGAGTCCGGTGTGCTGGACCCGTGGCATGAGCGTGACGGCCCGGCCTGTCGCATCCGCCTGCGCCAGTACCTCCGGGGTGAGTATGTGCTGCTGAGCCCGACTGAGGGACGTTGTCTGGGCATGTGGTGGCCGGGCAAGGAGGGAACGGACAGCCGCAGTTTCGGATTTGTGGTGCGCACCGATGAAGGTGATGCCTGTGTCATCAATGTGCTGGAAGCTGCTCCCCCCCGTTTCAAGACCCATCGGGTTTCAGCCGGTTCCCGTATCCGGCAGGGCGGGCGCTTCGGGCTGGTTGGACCGGGTGTGGTGGTTGATGTGTATCTGGATGATAATGTGACCCCGGTGGTCAATCCGGGAACCCGGGTGACGGCAGGCATGACAGCGCTGGCGGAATTGCGCGGACACCGCTGATTATCCGGGTCGGTCGGTAATGACAAGAGGAGAGGATTGAATGAGAGCAGGTAACTGGTTGTCGGCTCTGGGTCTGGGGTGCTGTCTGCCTCTGTTGGCGGTCCAGGCTGCTGCCGAACAGGCCGCCATGGCACCCGAATCGGCGGATTATCTGGCGTTTTTCCAGCGTTATGAAAACCTTGGCAATGCATTTGATACTTCACTGGCCGCCCTGTTTTCGGATCAGGCCCGCATCCGTTTGATGCGCCGGTTGCCGGATGGTGAGGAAAACGTGATTGAGCTGGCTGGCAAGGATTACCGCCAGATGATTAATGACAATATGGATTTCGCCCGCAAAAAAGGGCAGACATACCGATTCTCCGACATTCGGGTCGAGCCGCAGGGGCAGGGAGCCAGAGTTCTGGCCTCACGTTACAGTGACAGCCAGTGTTTCACGGACAAGCGTTTTTATCTGGTACTGGAGCCGGATCAGGCCGGCCAGCTCAGGATCATGGAGGAATTCTCGGAATCACCGCTTCACTCCTACTGCAAAGTGACGCCGGGCACAGCGCTGCCCGCGTTATTGCAGCGCACTGCCGAGATGCTCAACAAGGAACTGCCGGTGATGGTGGATGATGCCACCCGGCTGGTGGATACCCGTGCAGACGGCAATACCCTGAATTACAACTACGAGCTGGTGAATAAGGGGGTGGCTGATCTGGACCTGGCTTCCCTGGAGCGGCATTTCAAGCCCATGGTACTGCAGCAAAGTTGCCGGATTCAGAACCTGCGCATGGTGCTGGATCAGGGGGGCGCGGTGCAGTACCACTATCATGACCGTGATCACAAAGAGTTCATGGTGGTTGATATCAATCAGGACAGCTGTCTGCAACAGGCAGCCAGGTCCGGGAGGTAGGGAATTAATGAGCAGGGACTTTTTTGCAGCCAAGGCCGATGAGTATGACCAGAGCCGGGAGCGTGTTGATAATGTAGGGAATATTGCCGATACCATTACCCGGCAGGTGAAACTGGACCCGTCCATGCACCTGATGGATTTCGGGGCTGGTACCGGTTTGCTGCTGGAGCGCATTGCCCCCCGGGTCGGGAAAATCACCGCGATTGATGTTTCGCCCGCCATGATCGCGCAGCTGGAACAGAAACGCCCGCAGTTGACCTGTGAACTGGCGATTATGCAGCTGGACCTGGCTCGGGAGCACCTGGATCAGACCTTTGACGGCATTATTTCCTCCATGACCCTGCATCATATCCGTGATGTTGATGCCATGTTTGCCCGATTCCATCAGCTGGTCAGACAGGGCGGTTTTATTGCCATTGCCGACCTGGATCAGGAGGATGGCAAATTCCATAGCGAAGATACCGGGGTGTTTCATTTCGGTTTTGAGCGCGAAGCGTTGGGTGCCTGTGCTGAACGGGCCGGATTCCGTGATGTGGCATTCAGTACCGCCAGTACGATGTACCGGCATGGACGTGACTACCCGCTGTTTCTGCTGACAGCCAGCCGTTGAGCCGGTGTTTTGTCACTGTTGTCAGCCCGTCTTTGTCAGCCATGAACAACAGAAGGGTCAGATTGTGACAGTTTGACATGTTCAAAATCTGGCTTATAAACTTCATATAAGTAGTTGTTTATTCTAATTAATTAAATTTAATTTATACTAAATAAACCAAGTTGGCACAGCAGTTGCACCTCCTGTTATCAGAAGCAGAACAACAAACAGAATAACAACAACAACCCCCAATGACCGGGCCATAACCATAACAACAAGCCCCATGATCGGGTCACAAGCATAACAACAAGCCCCGACGGGTGGCAGCCAACAACCCCAATAACAAGCGGCTGTCACCCTTCCTGTTTTTTTCAGCCCCCCGATTTCCCGACACAGGCAGCCACGGCATCCAGCCCGGCCTGTTTATCCCTGTCACTTAGAAAAGCCGCCCGAAAGCTGTTTTTCGCCAGTGTCACCAGCTCGCGTTCGGAAAGCCCCAGTGCATCATGGATGGCGCGGTAATTGTCATTTACATAACCGCCAAAATAGGCGGGATCGTCCGAGTTCACCGTGACCAGCAACCCCATATCCAGGGCCTGTTTCACCGGACTCTGGCGCATGTCGCTGATGACCTGCAAACGCAGGTTGGAAAGCGGGCACATGGTCAGCGGTATCTGTGTCTGCACCAGCCGTGCGGTCAGGGCCGCATCATCCAGGGCATGGTTGCCATGGTCAATGCGCCGGACCTGCAGATCATCCAGGGCCGACTGCACATAGGCTGCCGGCCCTTCTTCACCGGCATGGGCTACCGGCACGAAACCTTCCTGACGTGCCCGGGCATAAACGCGGCTGAAGCGGGCGGGCGGGAAGCCGCGCTCGGACGAATCAAGTCCGACCCCGAAAATGTGCGCCTTGTGGCGGCAGGCCTGTTCCAGTGTGGCAAAAGCCTGTTCTTCCGGCAGGTGGCGCAGGAAACACATGATCAGGCGTGAACTGATACCGAAAACCTTCCGGCCTTCCTCCAGGGCGCGGGTGATGCCTGCCAGCACGGTTTCGAAGGCCAGCCCGCGTTCCATGTGGGCCTGTGGATCAAAGAAGATTTCCACATGGCGCACCGAATCTGCGGCTACCCGCTCCAGATAGGCCCGGGTCAGGTCGTAAAAATCCGCCTCATGGACCAGCACCGACATGCCGAGGTAATAAAGGTCGAGAAAATCCTGCAGGCAGTCAAACTCATAAGCTGCCCGGACCGCCGCAACATCGGCATGGGGCAGGGTGATCTGATTGCGCTGTGCCAGCTGCAGCAGCATTTCCGGCTCCAGTGTCCCTTCAATATGCAGGTGCAGTTCGGTTTTAGGCAGCTGTGAAATCAGTTGCCGGGCCAGGGTACTCATGCCGTTCTCCTGTTGACAAAGTGGTCATGAAAACAGGGTAGCGTACCGGGGCAGAATGCAAAAGGGGCGATCAGTCCTTGCTGGAAAATACCTGCAGCATGACCCGTGATACCAGCAGGGTAAAAAGGGCCGCCGCCGTACCGGCCAGCAGCAGGTTGGCCAGCAGGTACCACAGGGGTTTGACCATCTGCGGATCAATCGCTGTTGCGCTGCGCGTGGTTGTGGAGGTACCGGCGATCAGTGCCAGCGAGATGATGCCCAAGACCATACCGATCACAAAAGCCAGTGTCAGACTGGTTGCTCTGAAGTTCATGGATAAGCCGCCCTGATGAAGATAGAGTGTATACGCGATACTTATAGCAATTCAGGTACGTCGGAGAATCCGTGCACCGGTCAGCCGGAACGGAATCCGGGACCAAATGTCATGAGGCCGGAAATACTGCAGGCGTTTGCATGAAATCCATCCATCGTATCAGGCTTGAGTGACTGCCGGGTTGATAGCAGAATGGGTTGAGAGAAAAATAACCGTATCACCGCCATCCACCAGCGAGAACAACCATTATGAGTCTGGCGATTGTTTTCAGCCGTACCAATACCGGCCTTGATTCCCCTCTGGTCAGTGTCGAGGTCCATCTGGCCAATGGTCTGCCGGGCTTTTCCATTGTCGGCCTGCCCGAGATGGCGGTGAAGGAGAGCCGTGACCGGGTGCGGGCGGCAATCACCAATTCCGGCTTTGCCTTCCCGATCAAGCGCATCACCGTGAATCTGGCCCCGGCAGACATTCCCAAGGATGGCGGGCGCTTTGACCTGCCGATTGCGCTTGGGATTCTGGCAGCCAGCGAGCAGTTATGTCGTGATGCCCTGGAGCAGCATGAGTTTGTGGCCGAGCTGTCGCTGGCCGGGGATTTGCGTGCAGTACGCGGGGTTTTGCCCAGTGCAGTGGCAACGAGCCGGAGCGGGCGGGCGTTGGTGGTGGCCGAAGCCAACGCCGGTGAAGCCGGGCTGATCCGGGCATTGCCGGTTTATCCGGCTTCGAGTTTGCGTGCGGTGGCGGCCTGCCTGCAGGGTGAGACACCATTACCCCGCTGGAATCAGGCAGCACAGGCAGCAACACGCCGGTACCGGGTTGACCTGAGTGAGGTCAAGGGGCAGTTTGCGGCCCGGCGGGCATTGGAGATTGCGGCAGCGGGCGGGCATAACCTGCTGATGGTGGGACCGCCCGGTACCGGCAAGACCATGCTTGCCTCACGGTTGGCGACCATCCTGCCCGACCTGGATGAAGCCGAGGCACTGGAAACTGCGACCATCGCCTCGGTCAGCAATCAGGGTTTTGCCATGCAGGACTGGGGTTTGCGTCCGGTGCGGGAGCCGCATCACACAGCGTCCGGTGTCGCCCTGGTCGGAGGCGGGGCACAGGTCAGGCCGGGGGAAATTTCGCTGGCCCACAATGGCATCCTGTTTCTGGATGAGCTGACCGAATTTGACCGCAAGGTACTGGATGTGCTGCGTGAACCGCTGGAAACCGGGCGTATCACCCTGTCACGTGCGGCCCGGCAGGCTACCTATCCGGCACGTTTCCAGCTCATTGCCGCCATGAATCCCTGCCCGCAGGGACGAGCCTGTGACCTGCGTGATCACTGCGAATGCACACCCGAGCAGCAGAAGCGCCATCGCACCCGCATTTCTGCGCCTTTTCTGGATCGTATCGACCTGCAGGTGGATGTGCCACGGGTAAAGCAGGATGACCTGCAGGCTCTGGAAGGCGGGGAAAGCAGTGCCATGGTACGCGAGCGGGTGCTGCAGGCCCGCTCCGTGCAGGTACAGCGCCAGCAGAAAACCAACAGTGCACTCGGGGCCGGAGAGGTGGATCGTTACTGCCTGCTGACCGAGCGTGACCGCAAGCTGCTGAGCCATGCCATGGAGCAGTTCAGGCTTTCTGCCCGTGCCTACCACCGCATTCTCAAGGTGGCGCGCACCATTGCCGATCTGGACGGGTCGGAACCGATCCGGACCCGTCATCTGTCCGAGGCCCTGTCCTACCGGGCCATGGACCGGCTGGCTGCCCTGAACGGCTGAGGCCGGTCTTTTTCAGGTTCCGGTTTTCAGCCCCGTCGCCAGCTGGTGCTCCCGCCGGTATCCTCCAGCACGATACCACTGGCCCCGAGTTCATCACGGATGCGGTCGGATGTGGCCCAGTCCCGGTTGGCACGGGCTGCCAAACGCTCCTGCACCAGTGCTTCAATGGCAGCATCATCCGGAGCATTGTCAGTACTCATGTCATCACCCCGAAACCAGCTCTCCGCATCACGCTCCAGCAGCCCCAGCACATTGGCCAACCGTTTGAGCAGGGCACCCTGGGGTGCGGCCGCTTCCACACCGTCTTCCTGACGCAGGCGGTTGGCCTCGCGCACCAGCTCGAACAGGACCGCCATGGCTTCCGGGGTGTTGAAGTCATCTTCCATGGCGGCGCGGAAGCGGAACTCCTGATCACTGTCCTGTGGGGCTTCTGCCGCCGGCAGTCCGCGCAGGGCGGTATACAGGCGTTTCAGTGAACTGCGGGCATTATCCAGGGTTTCGGTACTGTAATTGAGCGGGCTGCGGTAGTGGCTGTTGAGCATGAAATAGCGGATTTCCTCAGCCCGGTACTGCTCCAGCACCTCACGGATGGTGAAAAAATTGCCCAGGGATTTGGACATCTTCTCGTCATCAATACGGATAAAGCCATTGTGCATCCAGTAGTTCACATGCTGATGCCCGATGCAGCCCTCACTCTGGGCGATTTCATTCTCGTGATGCGGAAACTGCAGGTCATGCCCGCCACCGTGAATGTCGAAATGATCCCCGAGCAGGGTGCGTGACATGGCCGAACATTCGATATGCCAGCCCGGACGCCCCGGCCCCCAGGGTGAATCCCAGCTGGGTTCGCCGGGTTTGGCGGCTTTCCAGAGCACAAAATCCAGCGGATCATCCTTGACCTCATCCACGGCGATGCGTTCCCCGGCCCGCAGGTCTTCCAGCCTGCGGCCCGAGAGCTTGCCGTAGCTGCCGAAGCGCGATACATCGTAATACACGTCGTTGTTGCTGCCGACATAGGCCAGCTTGTTGTCAATCAGGGTGCTGATCATGGCCAGCATCCCGTCAATACTGGCGGTGGCACGCGGTTCGGCGTCCGGGCGCAGGATACCGAGTGCCTCCTCATCCTCGTGCATGGCGCGGATGAAACGCTGGGTCAGTTCGGTTGTGGTTTCCTGATTTTCCCGGGCGCGGCGGATGATCTTGTCGTCGATATCGGTGATATTGCGCACGTAAGTGACCTGATAACCGCTGGCCTGCAGGTAGCGGTACACCATGTCAAACACCACCATCACCCGCGCATGGCCCAGATGGCAGAAGTCATACACGGTCATGCCGCACACATACATGCGCACCTCGCCCGGCGTGATGGGGACAAATTCCTGTTTGCGCCTCGCAAGGCTGTTATAAATCTGAAGCATGGTCTGATTCCGGAAAATAAACGGTTCGGTCACGAAGGGGCAGGCAGGGGAGACGGGAAGGCAGGCGGGGGATGTGGAAATCCGGAGAACGGATTTCCTGTCGGGATGTAACGCTTAATCCACCAGCTTGCTGAGTATGGTCGCACCGCTGCTGAGGGTCTTGTGCACCGGACATCGGTCGGCAATCTCCAGCAGGCGCTGGCGCTGTTCATCATCCAGGTCGCCGATCAGGCGGATATCCCGTTCAAAAAAGCTTTGTTTGTTGGCATCGCGGCTGTGGCGCAGAATGATCTGGGCATCTTTCAGCGGCCACTTTTTACGATCGGCATACATGCGTAAGGTCATGGCGGTACAGGCCCCCAGGGCCGCCTTGAGTAACTGATAGGGGGCGGGACCCAGATCCTCACCGCCCAACGGAACCGGTTCATCCGCAACCAGTTCGTGTACACCGGTACGCATGTCACAGGTATAGCCGGTTTCGTTACGCAGGTGGACCTCGACGGGATGCGGGTCTTTGGCTTTCATGGTTTTTGTCCCAATCCTTCACAAGTCAGTCAGATTTGACCAATGGTAGCGGAAAGGGGCGCATCCTGCTAGGGTTTGTTGGCGGGCTTTTTACCCGGTTTGATGGAAAAACATGCATGCTGAGATTCGCGCCATACCTGCTGCTGACCTGCCTTTTCAGCCTTGCCCTGAGCGGGTGCGGGGCGGCCCGTTTTCCGGCAGGTGAGTTGTCGACCAGTCCTGCACTGGCGTTTGAGCCCTGGTTCAGCGCCAGTGACGGGGTGAAGCTGGCCATGGCACGCTGGGAGCCGGCGGGCAGGACGCGTGCCAATATTCTGTTGCTGCATGGCTTCAATGAGTACAGTGGTGCGTTTGACAGCGTGGGGCGCACTCTGGCCAAACACGGCTTCACGGTCTGGGCTGTGGATCAGCGCGGCTTCGGGCGCAGCCCCTACCGGGGCTTGTGGTCCAGCGCCGAACGTATGGCAGCAGATGCCCGTGAGCTGGCGATCCTGATCAAGGGGCGGGAACCCGGCCTGCCGCTGATTCTGCTCGGGCATTCCATGGGCGGGGCGGTGGCGCTGCTGGCGGCCGGTGGTGATGGGGCGCTGCGGGCCGATGCCGTGGTACTGGTGGCTCCGGCGGTCTGGACGCGTGACTCTCAGCCGCTTTTCCAGCGCTGGACCCTGGATGTGGCCAGAACTTTAGCTCCTTCCTGGTCGCCCAGCGGCGAGGGATTGGTGCAGGCCACGGATAATGTCTCGTTACTGCGTCAGGTCTGGCGCAGCCCCTGGATGCTGCGCACGACGCGCATGGATACCCTGGCCGGATTGGTGGACCTGATGGACAAGGGCTTTGCCGCCAGTTCCGGTATCCGGGTACCGGTGCTGCTGCTGTATGGCGACAGGGACCAGCTGGTGCCCAAAGCGCCGGTGGACCGGCTGTGGGAGCAGCTGCCGAAAAACGGCAAGACACGCCAGATTCGCTATCCGAATGGCTGGCACATGCTGATGCGCGATCTGGACGGTGACAGGGTGCTGGATGACATCAGCACCTGGATCATGCAGCCGCGCTGACTGCTTTCCTGTCGGTTGCTACCAGGTGGTACGCAGTGCCGGATAAAGCCTGCGGTAACGTGTCCAGGCTGCGGTATAGGCATCCGTGAGCGCGGCATCCGGCTCCAGCGTGGTACGGGTTTCAGGGGCCGTGCAGACCTGTAGCGGATCCGCCCCGGTGGCGGCAATCAGCCCCAGTCGTGCCGCACCGAACGCCGCACCGAAATCACCTTCCGCCGGCAGGTCAACCGGAAGGTTCAGGGTATTGGCCAGCACCTGGAGCCAGAAGCGTGAGCGTGAGCCGCCGCCGACTGCCGTGACGCGTACCGGCTTGGTCCCGGCCGCATTCAGGGCGGCAAGATTGTCGCGGAGGGCAAAGGCGACCCCTTCCAGCACGGCCTGAGTCAGTACTTTCCGGTCGCTGTCGTGTGCCAGCCCGACAAAGCTGCCACGGATGGCGGCATCATTGTGCGGGGTGCGTTCGCCGGCCAGATAGGGCAGGAAGGTCACCGGTGCAGGGGCCTCAGGCCTGTCGCCGAGGGCGGCGGTGAGTTCGGCAGCCGGCTGGCCGGTGATACCGGCGAACCAGTTGAGGGAATCGGTAGCAGAAAGGATCACGCCCATCTGGTGCCAGGTGGCGGGCAGGGCATGACAGAAGGTATGCACGGCACTGGCCGGGTTGGGCTGATAGCGGGCGTTGGCGGCAAACAGTACGCCCGAGGTGCCGAGTGAAACAAAGGCCGAACCGGCCTGTACCGTGCCCATGCCGCAGGCTGAAGCGGCATTGTCACCGGCCCCGCCGCCAACCACCGGCTTGCGGGTCAGCCCGAAGCGTTCGGCCAGTGCTACCCGCAGCTGGCCGCCTGCTGCAGTGCCTTCCACCAGCTCCGGCATCTGTTCCAATGTCATGCCGCTGGCATCCAGCAGCGTTTCCGACCACCGACGCCGGCCCACATCCAGCCAGGAAGTGCCGGAAGCATCGGACAGGTCGGAAACATACTCGCCGGTGAGCCACAGGCGCACATAGTCCTTGGGTAGCAGTACCCTGGCCACACGGCTGAAAATGGCCGGCTCATGGGCACGTACCCAAGCCAGTTTGGGCGCGGTAAAGCCGGGGAACACGCTATTGCCGGATAATGGGTGAAAGACGGGGTTGGCATTCAGGGCCGCCGCTTCGGCAGTACTGCGGGTATCATTCCAGAGCATGCAGGGGCGCAGTACCTGATCCCGTGCATCCAGCAGCGTGGCTCCGTGCATCTGGCCGGAGAGGGCGATACCGCGCACGGCAGCCATCTCAGCAGGGTGCTGCTGTTGCAGCTGCTCCAGGGTGGATGCCGTGGCTTCGAGCCAGTGAGCCGGGTTCTGCTCCGACCAGCCCGGATGCGGACGCGATACGGTGAGACTGGCATGCGCCACGCCACCGACCTGCTGCTCATCGTCCATCAGCACGGTTTTGACACCCGAGGTGCCCAGATCAATCCCCAGATACATGATGTTCTCCTTCTCACTGGAACCGGACTACGTTAAGCCGGGCTGGGGGGGAATGTAAAGCGGGGTGCTGTTTGCTGTCGGGCCAATCTGCTGGCGGTACTGCTGCCGGGTGAGCCTTTCGGCCGGGTCCATCTGGCGGGTGTATTGCTGGTGCTTTACGGTATCAGCCTGCCGGAATGCTAACGGCACCCACCGGCTTGCCCCGGCTTTCTGCCGGTGCAGCTGCTGCCATGCTGAACAAGTTCCGGTATCATACCAGCTTTGAACCACTGGCTTGTCGAGTTGCCTCATGCTGATTGTTCCCGGAAGTATTGCCCTTTCTCCGTTCCGTCGTCACAAATTGCTGGAGGCCCTGAGGACGCAGGTACCTGGTATCAGCGGGCTGGTGGCGCAGCATGTGCACTTTGTGCGCTGCTCCCGTGATCCGGGACCTGAAGAACAGGAATGCCTGACCCGGTTGCTGGATTATGGTGAGCACAGGGCCGATGCCACACCCGCCGGTGCGTTGTATCTTGTGGTGCCGCGTCCCGGTACCATTTCCCCTTGGTCAAGCAAGGCCACCGACATTCTGCACAATTGCGGATTGGCCATGGTGGAGCGGGTTGAGCGTGGCATGGCCTGCTTTATCCAGACAGAGGCCCCCCTGACCCCGGAGCAGGAAGCCCGTATCCTGCCATTGCTGCATGACCGCATGCTGGAGGTGGTGCTGCAGGATTACCAGGATGCCATTGCCCTGTTCAGTGAAGCCGAACCCCGTCCGGTACGTGAACTGGATATCAGCACCGATGCGGTCGGAGCGCTGGCACGGGCCAATAATGACTGGGGGCTGGCGCTGTCGGCGGATGAAATCGATTATCTGGCAGCCAATTACGCTGAAATGGGGCGTAATCCGACCGATATGGAACTGATGATGTTCGCCCAGGCCAACTCCGAACATTGCCGCCACAAGATTTTCAATGCCGACTGGGTTATTGACGGCCAGCCGCAGCCTGAATCCCTGTTCGGCATGATCCGCAATACCTATCACCATGCACCGGATGGCATCCGCTCGGCTTACAAGGACAATGCCTCGGTGATCGAAGGTTTTGAGGCCACGCGCTTCCTGCCCAACGGGCCAGGGCATGAATACCGCTACAGCCATGAGCCGGTGCACATCCTGATGAAGGTGGAAACCCATAACCACCCGACGGCCATTGCACCGTTTCCGGGGGCGGCCACCGGCTCGGGCGGGGAAATCCGTGATGAAGGCGCGACCGGGACCGGCTCCAAACCCAAGGCCGGGTTGTGCGGTTTTTCGGTATCCAATCTGCGCATTCCGGGTTTTGAGCAGCCGTGGGAACAGCATTTCGGCAAGCCGGAGCGTATTATTTCAGCGCTGGACATCATGCTGGAAGGCCCCATTGGGGCGGCAGCTTTCAACAATGAATTCGGACGCCCGAACCTGGCCGGGTACTTCCGTACCTACGAAATGCAGACACCCGGTGTCCGGGGTGAACAGCTGCGTGGCTACCACAAGCCGATCATGATTGCCGGGGGCCTTGGCAATATCCGGGAAGCGGATATTGAAAAGCGCCCGTTGCCGGAGGGCACCCCACTGGTAGTACTGGGTGGGCCAGCGATGCTGATCGGACTGGGGGGGGGAGCCGCTTCTTCCATGGCTTCCGGTACCCGCCATGAAAATCTGGATTTTGCCTCGGTACAGCGCGGCAACCCGGAAATGCAGCGCCGTTGTCAGGAAGTCATCGACCGTTGTGTGGCCATGGGGCCGGCGAACCCGATTCTTTCCATTCATGATGTGGGTGCGGGGGGTATTTCCAATGCCATTCCGGAAATCATCCACGACGCCGGACGGGGCGGCAAGATCGAGCTGCGCACGGTACCGAATGACGAGCCGGGCATGGCACCGATGGAAATCTGGTGCAATGAAGCTCAGGAGCGTTATGTACTTGCCATTGCCGAGGAGCATCTGGAGACTTTTCGTGCCCTGTGCGAGCGTGAACGGGCGGTCTATGCGGTGGTGGGTCTGGCTACCGTGGACCGGCAGCTGCTGGTCGGGGATTCGCTGTTTGACAATTACCCGGTCAATCTGCCCATGAGCGTGCTGCTGGGCAAGCCACCCAAGATGCTGCGCACTGCCAGTCATGCGACTTTCCACAAGCCGGAGCTGGAACTGGAGGATATTGACCTCAAGGCCGCGGTGCAGCGGGTGCTGAGCCTGCCTGCCGTGGCCTCCAAGGCTTTTCTGGTCACCATTGGTGATCGCACCATCACCGGTATGGTGACCCGTGACCAGATGGTGGGGCCGTGGCAGGTACCGGTGGCGGATGTGGCGGTTACCGCGACCGATTATGTCGGTTATAGCGGTGAGGCCATGGCCATGGGCGAGCGCACTCCGGTGGCGGTGGTGCATCCGGCCGCTTCCGGGCGCATGGCCATTGGCGAGGCGCTCACCAATATCGCGGCGGCCGATGTGGCGCGGCTGACGGATGTGCGCCTGTCGGCCAACTGGATGGCGGCAGCCGGGGTACCGGGTGAAGATGCGGCCTTGTTTGATACCGTGAAGGCGGTGGGTGAGGAGTTATGCCCGCGTCTGGGGCTGGCGATTCCGGTGGGCAAGGATTCCCTGTCGATGCGCACGGTCTGGGAACAGGGGGAAGAAACGCGGGAGATGACCGCTCCCCTGTCATTGATTATTTCTGCCTTTGCCCCGGTGCAGGATGTGCGCAGAACCCTGACCCCGCAGTTGCGCACGGATCAGGGCGATACCGACCTGATTCTGGTGGACCTGGGCAAGGGCCGTAACCGGCTGGCCGCCTCGGCCTTGGCTCAGGTTTATGTTCAGGTTGGCCACCACGCCCCGGATATGGATGATCCGCAGGTCATGAAGGACTTTTTTGAAACCCTGCAGGCGTTACGCCGTGAAAGGCTGCTGCTGGCTTATCACGACCGCTCTGATGGCGGCCTGCTGGCCACGGTGGCCGAGATGATGTTTGCCGGACATGTGGGGGTGGACCTGCGTCTGGGCAGTCTCGGAGACAGTCCACTGGCCGCACTGTTCACGGAAGAGTTGGGTGCAGTGTTGCAGGTGCGCCATTGTGACACTGAAGAGGTGCTGGCAGCGTTCCGGGAGGCGGATCTGGGCCATTACACCCATGTGGTCGGACGCCTGAATGAGGCGGATGCACTGGTGGTGCATTTCGGCCATGCGGAGCTGCTGAACCTGCCGCGTGTGGCCTTGCAGAAAATCTGGGCCGAAACCAGCTACCGCATGCAGGCGCTGCGTGACAATGCCGATGGTGCTGCCGAAGAGTTTGAACGTCTGGACGATGCCCGTGATCCGGGGTTGCCATTTGTGGTCTCCGGCTTTGATCCGGAGGAGGATGTGGCGGCACCGTATATCCATCGCGGCGTGCGTCCGGCCATGGCCATCCTGCGTGAGCAGGGTGTCAACGGGCAGCTGGAAATGGCGGCAGCGTTTGACCGTGCCGGATTCCGGGCCGTGGATGTGCACATGACCGATATTATCAGTGGTCGGGTCAGTCTGCGTGATTTTCGCGGGCTGGCGGCCTGTGGTGGCTTTTCCTATGGGGATGTGCTGGGGGCCGGGGGGGGCTGGGCCGCAACCATCCGCATGAATGCCCGTGCGCGCGATGAGTTTGCCGCTTTTTTCGAGCGTGCCGATACGTTCGGGCTGGGGGTCTGTAATGGCTGTCAGATGCTTTCACAGCTGCGGGACCTGATTCCGGGAGCCGGGCACTGGCCACACTTTTACCGCAACCGCTCCGAGCAGTTTGAGGCCCGCTATAGCGCGGTGGAGGTGCTGAAATCCCCTTCACTGTTCCTGCAGGGCATGGAAGGCTCACAACTGCCCATCGCGGTTGCCCATGGGGAGGGCCGGGCGGTGTTTGAGCATGGCACTACCGCAGAGCAGGTGCTGGCACAGGGACTGGTGGGGTTGCGCTATGTGGATAATGCCGGCAGGGCAACTGAGCATTACCCGGAAAATCCGAATGGCTCTCCGCAGGGCATCACCGGCCTGACGACGCCGGACGGGCGTTTTACCATCATGATGCCACACCCGGAACGCCTGTTCCGCAGCGTGCAGTATTCCTGGTGCCCGGACAACTGGGGTGAGGACGGGCCGTGGTTACGCCTGTTCCGTAATGCGCGGGTGTGGGTGGGGTAGGGATCAGCCCAGCACCACACCCTTGCGCAGGATGAAGTTGCCATAGGGGCGCAGTTCCCCGGTCCGGATCACGGCATAACTCCGGCGGGCACGCTCATAAAAGGCGAAGCGCTCGATACCGGTGCAGCCGCTGCCTTCTGCCTTGAGGTCCGGCAGGGCTTCCATCACCACCGCCGGCAGTTGCTCCGGATCACCGACTACCTGCATGCACCGCACCGGGTCCGGCTCAAAAGTATCCAGCGGAAACAGGGTGAGAATGGCCCGGAGTGCTGTCGGGGCCGGGCAGTCCATGTGCAGCGCGTACCCGAGTACGCTGCTGCTGGCTACCGCGTGTGCCGGAAAATTGGCATCACCGATCACCAGCTCGTCACCGTGGCCCATTTCGGCCAGTACCTTCAGCAGCTCCGGGTTCAGGAGCGGGTCAATCCCTTTCAGCATGATAAATATCCCTGAATTGGCCTGAGAATGGCCTGTTATTATATGGCGGGTGGCTTCACCGCCTGCCGTCTGGGCACGGGACCATCCGGTTGGTTTCCGCTGTTGGTGCGGAAAATTATCAGTCAGGCAGCCATTTTCGCACAACGGGAGCGGGAACGGGGTTTTTTAGCGCTTCATTTTCGCGGTTTCCGCCTGCCTGCCTTTGGCCAACCTTTTGTAAAGATGTATTCCATTTGACGGGCAGAGCGTATACTGTAAACCCGTTTTATTGACAAGATTTGGATAACCCATGGCACGTGTAACTGTTGAAGACTGTCTGGAACATGCGGAGAATAATTTTGATCTGGTGCTGAAGGCCGCCAAACGGGCACGGGCCATCGCCCAGGGAGGCCAGCCACTGGTTCCGGAGGAAGGTGACAAGCCCACCGTCATTGCCCTGCGCGAGATTGCCGCCGGGATGCTCAACAAGCCACAGGCGGATGAGGATGAGGTCTCGGGATTTGACCTGCCACTGCTGAAGTAGGCGGGATTGATAACGGGATGACCGAGATGCCCCCCCTGTCCGACCCGGATGATGCCGAAGCCGTATCTGAACAAGAGGATACAGCTTCGGTGCGTAATGCGAGTGTGCCCGGCACACCGGATGATTTTTTTCTTGCAGCCGACCTGATGAACATGGTCGAGCGTTACCTGCCGGAAAGCGATGCCCGGCGGGTCCATGAGGCCTATAATCTGGCCAGTCTGGCTCACAAGCATGTGGTACGCAAATCGGGTGAGCCCTACATCACCCATCCGCTGGAAGTGGCGCGTATTCTGGCGGACCTGCACATGGATGCGGAAACCCTGGGTGCCGCCCTGCTGCATGATGTGATTGAGGACACCGACTACACCCGCGAGGACATCGAGTCCCTGTTCGGTCTTGCAGTCGGGCATCTGGTTGATGGCGTTACCAAGCTGGAGGCCGTGCGTTTCAGCGACAAGCAGGAAGCCACCATCGCCAGCTTCCAGAAAATGATGCAGGCCATGACCGATGATTTCCGGGTGGTGCTGATCAAGCTGGCTGACCGGCTGCACAACCTGCGCACCCTGGGTTTCAAGAACCCGGTCTCACAGCGGCGTATCGCCCGCGAGACCATCAGCATGTATATCCCGCTGGCCAGTCGCATGGGGCTGAACAAGTTGCGGCGGGAAATGCAGCTGCTGGCGTTCCAGCACTTGTATCCCTGGCGCAGCCAGATTCTTCAGAAATCACTGGACCGTTATTTCGAGCTCAATGACGATTTCCTGCAGACGCTGGTCGGGAACGTGACCAACAGCATGACCGACAGCATTCCCGGCAGCATGGTGTTTCTGTGGAAGAAGAACCTTTACCGCATTTATGAGCGCATCCGCCGTTACGGACGGCGTTTTGACTGCAATCGTGAAGTGCTGAATGTGCGTGTGGTGGTCAAGACCGTGGATGAGTGTTATCGGGCGCTGGGTATTCTGCACTCGCTGTATCCGCCCAAGATCGGCAGTTTCTACGATTTTATCGCCTCACCCAAGACCTACGGTTTTCAGGCCCTGCAGACCGTGGTGCTGACCAGCAGCAAGCAGGCCGTGCGGTTCCAGATTCAGACCCGTTACATGTATGAGGTGGAGCAATACGGCATCGCTGCCCAGTGGCGCTCCCCCGACCTGTATTCCGAGCGCAAGCGCAGTGTAACCCAGGAAGCACTGGAGGCCTGGCAGGAGCAGGTGCGTGAACTCGGCACCCACGCCAGCAATGCCAGTGAATTCTACTCCGACATGCAGGCCGACCTGTTCCTGACCGAGATTTATGCCTTCACGCCTCGTGGCGAGGTCAAGGAATTTCCGCGGGGTGCCACGGTGCTGGATTATGCTTACGCAATTCATACCGATGTGGGCGAGCATTGCGTGGCAGCGCGCATTGACGGTGAGGAAGTACCGTTGCGTACCCGGATTCCGAATGGGGCCACCATCGAGATCATCACCGACCCCTCCGCAATGCCGCAACCGGCCTGGCTCAATATGGTGGTCACGGCACGGGCACGCTCCAATATCCGCAACTGGCTGCGCCAGCAGCGTCAGTCCGAGCGGGTGGAACTGGGACGTCAGCTGCTGAACCAGTCGCTGCGTAATCGCGGTTCCAGTCTGGAGCAGATCGGGAATGACAGGCTGGCGGCACTGGTACGGCAGTTCAAGCTCCGCAATCCGGATGAGCTGTTTCTGGCCATTGCCCAGCGCGAACACTGCCACAAGCTGCTGGCCCAGCGGCTGCTGGGGCTGGCGGGACAGGAAGATGCCGGGGAGTCTGCGGGGGCACCGCTGCTGGTCAAGGGGGCTTCCGGCATGATGGTGCACTTCAACCACTGCTGCTATCCGCTGCCGACCGAGCCGATCTTGGCACGTCTTGACCCCGGCAGCGGGCTGGAAGTCCATCGTGACAGCTGTCCGGTGCTGCTGAGTGGTACCAGTCCGGCCTCCATCCTGAGTGTGGCCTGGGCTGATGACTGGATGGCGGGGGGGCAGGCCTTTCTGGCCGGTATCCGTACCCGTGCCTACAATGTGGTCGGTGTGCTGCATCACATTACCGAGCTCATGCATGAGCTCAAGGTCAATATCGAATCCATTCATACCAGCGGTGACCAGAACATCAAGGACACCGAATGGGAGCTGTGGGTGCGTGATCTGGCCCATTTGCAGGAAACCATGCGCCAGGTCGAACATGTACCTTCCATCATTCATGTCCAGCGTATTCAGGAGACGCCAGTGAGTTTGGTGACCGAGCCGTTTGATGACTGAAGCGGTGCTGCTTTCCCCATCCTCCCTTCCCCACAGGAGCTGAACATGGCCCCCCAATTCCAGCGTCATATTGCTGCTGTTGATCTCGGTTCCAACAGTTTTCACATGATTATTGTCCGCGTTGACGAAGGCGGGCATGTTCTGGTGCTGGACCGCCTGCGCGAGTCGGTACGCCTGCGTGCCGGCCTGGACAAGCGCCGGCACCTGGACCCGGTGGTACAGCAGCGGGCACTGGAGTGTCTGCAGCGCTTCGGGGATCGCATCCATCGTTTTCCGTCTGCCGATGTTGCTGCTGTCGGGACCAATACCCTGCGCCAGACCCGTAATGCGCGTGAGTTTCTGGATCAGGCCGAACTGGCGCTGGGGCATCCGGTATCGATCATCAGCGGGCATGAAGAAGCACGCCTGATCTATCTGGGGGTGGCGCATGCACTGGCTGAGCAGGCCACGGGAAAACGTTTTGTCATGGATATCGGCGGAGGCAGTACCGAGCTGATTATCGGGCAGGGGTATGAGCCGCTGGAGATGGAAAGCCTGCACATGGGCTGTGTCAGCAGCAGCCTGAAGTACTTTCCGGATGGCCGTCTGGAGCGCAGCTGCTGGAAAAAAGCCCTGACTGCTGCCCGACTGGAGCTGGTGCCGGTGCAGCAGAGCTTTCAGGACATCGGCTGGGAAACGGCGACCGGAGCCTCCGGTACCATCAAGGCGGTGCTGAAGGCGATCCAGCAATGCGGGCTGGGGCAGTTCGGCATTACGCTGGAGGGCATGCAGGGGCTGCGCGAGCGCATGCAGGATGCCGGGCAGCTGGATCGGCTCAACCTGCCGGGGCTGTCGGATGAGCGCAAGCCGGTATTTGCCGGCGGACTGGCCATTTTAATTGCCACTTTCGAAGCGCTGGGCATTCGTGAGATGCAGGTCTCTGACGGGGCTTTGCGGGAAGGGCTGGTGTATGACCGTATCAGCCGTTTCCGGCATGAGGACATGCGCGAGAAGACCGTGGCCCATTTGCAGCAGCGCTTTCAGATTGATGGCCGGCATGCTGCCGCCGTGCGGGCCATGGCGCTGGACCTGTTTGAACATTGCCGTGAGGAATGGGGGCTGCCGGAGTCCCTGCGTGAGCTTCTGGGCTGGGCAGCGGAGCTGCATGAGCTGGGGCTTTCCGTCTCGCACAGCAGCTACCACAAGCATGGCGGGTATCTGCTGGCCCATCTGGACCTGGCCGGTTTCTCCAACGAGGAGCAGCACTGGCTCAGCATGCTGGTGCGCACCCACCGGCGCAAGCTTGCACCCAGGCTGTTTGAATCCGTGGAACCGACCCGTTATCGCCATGCCATCTACCTGAGTATACTGCTGCGCCTGTCGGTACTGTTGCAGCGCTCCCGTGCACGTCAGCCGGTGGTGCTGGAGCGTATTCAGGCGGAGCGCAAGACCCTGGGGCTGGTGTTTGTCTTTGCCGATGGCAATGAGCAGCGCCCGTTGCTGGTGGCTGATCTGGAGCAGGAGAAAGACTACCTCAAACAGGTCGGCATCAAGCTGCGCTATTCCGGCGTTTCGGCCTGAGTCGGCAGTCTGGCAGGCTTCGGGCATTTTCTGCCCCGGCCATTTCAGCTGTCCGGCTTCTCCGGGTGATAGGCTTCCCGTGCCTTCTCGAACATCTGGCCGGCATAATGGCTGATTGACCCGGTCTCGGTGAACAGGGTGCGCCGGAAGCGGTCCAGTACCGGTTTGCCATGTTCCAGCTGCAGCTGTTCGGGCAGCCAGGCCAGTTCCACACCGTTCAGGAGCCGGTATTCGGCATAATGATTGGCTTCCAGCGCGGTATTCCATTGCACCAGCGTCTGTTCCAGCCGTGGCTTGAGCACCGGTAGCTGCTGCATGTATTTCCGGAGCTGGTCGATGCCTTTGAGGATTTCCCGGCGTTGCTGCTGCAGTGTCTGCAGCCTTTCGTCCATGTCGTTGTTGGCCTGCTGACTCACCCATTCCAGCAGTCGCTGGCGGTTGCGGGGGCTGTAGGAGGTGATTTTTCCTGCCAGATAAGCCGGAATCCGGTGACTCTGGAACAGACGCGTGGTGCGGTCCAGGTATTTTCTCAGGATGGCTGTTTCCCGGTCCTGGCGGTTCTTCCAGTCAGCCCGAATCTCCCGTGTCAGCCCGACCAGCCGGTCTGCGACCGGTTCAAAGCGGGTGGTGGCGTAGTCGGGATCACCGGTACGGTAGTGAATCCAGAATTCCAGCAGCTGGCGGTTGGTGGCCTGATAGTGTGCCTGCAGCAGCCGGTAGCTGGTCAGGGTGCTGTCATAAAGCTCCCGGAGCAGGGCACGTTGTTTCGGGGCTTCCCGTGCCAGGGTGGAAATCCGGTTGGCCTGTGCTTCCAGGTTTTTAATGTCCTGATACAGGTGCAGACGCTGGGTATGGAGTTCGGGAAAATAGCTTTCCTCGAAAATATGCAGCTGCTCCTGTTCCGAAAGGGGTTTCTGGGCTGTCGGCGGGGTGGTCGGGGATGATTGTGCGGTGTTTGCTGCGGAGGGTGACACTTCTGTGGTTTGTGTCGGGGAGCTGTTGGTTGGCACTGCGGGGTCGGGCTGTGTGCCAGCCGGTGTCCGTGCGGGCGGGGCAGTGGGGGCAGTGACTGTTTCAGCGGTGCTCCGGGTTTCCCGCCAGGCATTGATCCTGAAGCCGTACAGGGCACCGATAAAAGCCAGCAGGGCCATCAGCGATGCAGCCAGCAGAATGCGTTTTTCCGGAGGCATCCCGATACTGCCGAGCAGGCGCAGCAGCCGTTGCCCCAGATAGATCAGCCCGGCCAGCAGGCCCAGCAGGTACGCGATGAGAATAATGTCTGCAAACAAACCGTGACTCCTTGGTGCTCCGCCTGATTCTAGCGGCTTGCCGGTATGGCGTCATGTCCGGAGCCGGAATGCGGCGCAGGTCAGCAGGGTAGCCGGGCGGATTCCTGCCGGATGGGAAAATTATCGTGAACAGTGCTTGACATCACCCGGCTGAAAAGCTCTAATAGCGCCCTCGATGGCTAGGTAGCTCAGTTGGTAGAGCAGCGGACTGAAAATCCGCGTGTCGGCAGTTCGATTCTGCCCCTGGCCACCACCCTTATCCTCTCCAGTCTGTTTTCTGCATTTTCCCGCGTTAATCATGATTCAGGTATTCAGTTTTAACTGATTTTTTCTTTGCATTCAGGCAACAGGGTTCATATAATCGCGCGCTTATGTCAGACAGGTTGCCCATAGAAATCAATCCTTGGCGCTTGATTGAGCAGCGCCGGTGCTTACGTGGCGTATTGCCGCTATCGCAATTACCGCGTGTGCAGGAAGTGACGGCCACGGATACAACAGGGGCGTTTACGGTCAGTCTGGATTTCCTGACATCGGATTCCGGGCTGCCGATGATCCGGGGCCGGGTACAGGGGCAGGTACAGCTGGTATGCCAGCGTTGCCTGGAGCCGATGCTGCAGGATGTGGATGCCGACGTCGAGGTGGTATTGACTGCTTCCCAGACGGATCGCCAGCCTGAAGCGGTCGGCTATGAACTGTGTATCGTGGAGGATGAGCGTCTGCATCTCCCGGATTTCGTCGAGGATGAGATTCTGCTGGCCCTGCCGGTGTCTCCCCGGCATGAATCCTGCGAACCCGCCCGCCCCCTGCAGGAGGTGAGTGCGGCGGAACTGGCTGAAATTGACGGGCAGGGGAAAAGCAATCCCTTTGCCGCATTGAAAAATCTGAAAGATTGGAACAGAACGGAGTAAAAACCCATGGCAGTCCAGCAAACCCGTAAATCACGCTCCAAGCGTGGCATGCGCCGTGCACACGATGCACTCGGCAATCCCACCCTGTCGGTGGACCCGGTCACCGGTGAAACCCATCGTCGTCATCACATGACGGCAGACGGTTTCTACCGGGGGCGTCAAATTATCAACAAGGTGGTAGATGTCGAGGACGACGAGCAGGAATAATGCCCTGTTCCCTGCGGGGATTGTCGTACCGGGTCAGCGTGCTGTAACAGCATCAAGAATAAAATCATGATCGCGGGCTTTGACCCGCGATTTTTTTGCAGGAGTCTGCATGAGTACTGCCTATCGCATTGCGCTGGATGCCATGAGTGGGGATCATGGTCTGTCCGCAGTGGTTCCGGCTGCCTTGGCTGCCCTGAAGGATTTTGATGATATTTATCTGATTCTGGTGGGGGATGAGCAGCAGGTCCGGGAGGCCCTGAAGCAATATGGCGAAGCCGGGGAGTCAGAACGGCTGCAGATCAGGCATGCTTCGGAAGTGGTGGCCATGGACGAACTGCCGGCAGCGGCACTGAAGAAAAAAAAGGATTCATCCATGCGCGTGGCCATCAATCTGGTGCAGGCCGGCGAGGCGGATGCGGTGGTGAGCGCCGGTAATACCGGTGCCTTGATGGCGACTGCCCGCTTTGTGCTCAAGACCCTGCCCGGCATTGACCGCCCGGCCATCTGTACCGCGATTCCCTCCATGAGTGGCCATACCCATATGCTGGATCTGGGGGCCAATGTCGATTCTGCTGCCGAACACCTGTATCAGTTCGCCCTCATGGGCTCGGAACTGGTGCGTTCGGTGGATAACAAACCGGCTCCCCGGGTCGCGCTGCTGAATATCGGCGAGGAAGCCATCAAGGGCAATGAACAGGTCAAGGCAGCCAACCGGCTGTTGCAGGATTCTCCCCTGAATTACATCGGCTATGTGGAAGGGGACGGCATTTATCTGGGCAGTGCGGACGTGATTGTCTGTGACGGCTTTGTCGGCAATGTGGCGCTCAAGACCAGCGAGGGGCTGGCCAAGATGGTGAATAAGCGGCTGCGTGCCGGGTTTTCGCGTAATGTTCTGACCCGGTTGGCCGGGCTGGTATCACTGCCGGTATTGTCAGGTTTTCGCAAACAGGTTGATCCCAGGCGTTATAATGGGGCCAGCCTGCTGGGCTTGCGGGGTATCGCCATCAAGAGTCACGGCGGGGCTGACAGTCTGGCATTTGCCAACGCCATCGGGATTGCCCGGACGGAAATCATTCAGAAGGTTCCGCAACGCATCAATGATCAGGTTGTGGCGCTTTTAAACAAGAGATAATACCAATGCCATTTTCACGGATTGCCGGTACCGGGGGTTATCTGCCTCCCAATGTGGTGACCAATCAGGAACTGGAGCAGCGGGTGGACACCACGCATGACTGGATTGTCGAGCGGACCGGCATTCATCAGCGCCATATCGCCAGAGAGGAGTGTGCCAGTGATCTGGCGTTGCCGGCAGCCCGGCTGGCGCTGGAAATGGCGGGGCGCAGTGCCGATGAGGTGGACCTGATCGTGATGGGGACGTCGACCCCCGATCTGGTATTTCCCAGTACCGCCTGCCGCCTGCAGCACAAGCTTGGCATCAGCCAGTGCGCGGCACTGGATGTGAATGCGGCCTGCTCCGGTTTTGTCTATGCCCTGAGTGTGGCCGACAGCTTCATCCGCAGCGGTACTCACCGTTGTGTGCTGGTAGTCGGCTCGGAAGTCATGAGCCGGCTAATGGACTGGTCGGATCGCACTACCTGCGTGCTGTTTGGTGACGGGGCCGGTGCAGTGCTGCTGGAGGCCAGTGCCGAACCGGGCATCTTTTCCACGCACATTCATTCCGATGCCGCTTATGAGGACCTGCTGTATGTTTCCGGCGGGGTTTCCTGTGGCGTGGACCCGGCAGCGCAGCACGGTGCCTTTCTGCGCATGAAGGGCAACGAAGTGTTCCGCTTTGCCGTCAATACCCTGGGGCGGATTGTTGATGAGACCCTGGAGGCCAACAACATGAGTCGGGAGGATATTGACTGGCTGGTTCCGCACCAGGCCAATATCCGCATTATTCAGGCCACCGCGAAAAAGCTCAGATTATCGATGGAGAATGTGGTGCTGACCGTGGAGCGGCATGGCAATACGTCCTCGGCCTCGATTCCGCTGGCGCTGGATGAGGCCGTGCGTGATGGGCGTATCCGGCGCGGGGACAATATCCTCATGGAGGCCTTTGGCGGCGGTTTCACCTGGGGCTCGGCCCTGGCTCGTTTCTGACGTCGGCGATGGGACTGGAAGTCGAGCACAAGTTTCTGGTGCGTTCAGGGGAGTGGCGCAGGGATGTGACCCGTTCCTGCCGTTTTCGTCAGGGCTATCTGGGTGACAGCCCGGCAGCCTCGGTACGGGTGCGGATTGAAGGGGAAAGCGCCAACCTCAATATCAAGGGCATGACCATCGGGGTGCAGCGCCCCGAGTTTGAGTACCCGATCCCGCTGGCGGATGCGGATGCACTGCTGGATCAGCTGTGCCGGAAACCCCTGATTGAAAAGATCCGCCACTTTGTCCCCTTTGAGGGACATGTCTGGGAAGTGGATGAGTTTCTCGGGGACAATGCCGGGCTGGTGGTGGCTGAAATCGAGCTGGAAACAATCGGTGAGACTTTTGTACTGCCGCCCTGGGCCGGGGCGGAAGTCTCCGGCCTGGAGCGCTATTACAATGTCAGTCTGGTTACTTATCCCTATCGGGACTGGTGTACGGCGGAGCAGGCCGGACACGGTTAAATCATGCCAGGGGCACCATGTGGCCTGCATCTGCCCGCTTTGGACAGCGGTTATCCGTGTTTTCCGGACTTTCAGTGCGCAACGGTGTGCAGTACCCGGCTTTTCTCAAAATAAACCGAAAATGTCCCATAATTCCAGACCGTGATTCTGGGCCAGCGTTTCCTGGCATGACCTTTGGAAATGCGTGTGGAGGCGGGCTGGCCATAGCGTGACCGTACCTGTTTCATGCTCATGCCCCGCACCGGATGGGCACGGGATGAGGCTGCGGCTGTCATCAGGCGTGTATCCTGGTTCGTGGCAGGGGCAGCAGCATAAACCGGGATGGTGGCGAGGATCAGGCCGGCAGCCAGCATGGCTTTGGGCATTTTTTTTACCACATCAGGCAGGGGGTTCAGGATACTCATGCGGATTGCTCCTGTCAGGTGTTGTTATTGTCGGGAATTTTAAGCTGAGATTTAACTGTTCTACCGGTACAATCGCCACCCATGTTTACACCACTGGAATTATTCATCGGCCAGCGCTACACGCATTCAAGGCGAAGGAACCGCTTTATCTCCTTCATCTCGTTTGCTTCCATGCTGGGCATCATGCTCGGGGTTATGGTGCTCATCACCATCCTGTCCATCATGAACGGATTTGAGAAGGAACTACGCAGCAGAATACTGGGAGTGGTTGCCCATGTCACGGTTTCCGGGACGGATGGCAGACTGGCGGGGTGGGAGGCACTGTCCGGCAGGCTGGAGCAGGTACCCCATGTGACCGGTGTGGCTCCTGTTATCAGGAAGCAGGTCATGATCACCCGTGACAACCTGATGCGCGGGGTGCAGGTGCAGGGTATTGACCCGGCGCGTCAGGGGCAGGTCAGTGAAATGAACCTGCGCATGCTGGAAGGGGGGTTCGAGAATCTGGTGCCGCGTGGTTATGGTATTGTGCTCGGGGTGGGACTGGCTAATTACCTACGGGTTTTTCCGGGCGACAAGGTCACGGTGATCTCGCCCCAGGTTCAGGTCACACCTGCCGGACTGCTGCCACGTCTGCGCCGTTTTACCGTGGTCGGGATTCATGAGTTCGGCATGCAGGAGTATGACAATATGACTGCCTTTGTCGAGTTGAGTGATGCAGCGCGCCTGTTTCGCTTTGGGGACAAGGTCAGCGGCATGCGCCTGAAGCTGGATGACCTGTTTGCGGCTCCGGTGGTTGCTGCCGGGCTGCAGAGTGAACTGGGGGATCAGTACGAGGTCATGGACTGGGCACGTGAGCATGGCAGCTTCTTCCAGGCCGTGCGCACTGAAAAGGTGGCCATGGGCCTGATTCTGTTTCTGGTGGTGGCGGTCGCATTATTTAATTTGGTGGCCTCACTGGTCATGGCGGTCAGGGACAAGGAAGCTGATATAGCCATCCTGCGCACTTTCGGGCTGGAGCCGAAACGGGTGATGCGGATATTCATGATTCAGGGCAGTATTATCGGTGTATTCGGCACTGTGGTTGGGGTGGTGTGCGGTGTGCTGCTGTCGCTGAATGTTCATGCCATTGTACCCCTGATCGAAGGGCTGATCGGGCGCAAGATTTTCCCGGAGGATCTGTTTTACATCAGCGAGATACCGTCTGACCTGCACTGGGATCAGGTGCTCTGGATCGGTGTTGCCGCACTGGTGTTTGCGGTACTGGCCACCCTGTATCCGGCCTGGCGGGCGGCGCGTGTGCATCCGGTGGAGTCGCTGCGTTATGAGTAAAGTTGCCCTGTTCCAGCCGCTGGCACTGGCCATCGGGGTGCGGTATACCCGCGCCCGGCGCAAAAGTCAGTTTGTGTCCTTTATTTCGCTGGTGTCGATGATCGGTATTGCCATCGGGGTGCTGGTACTGGTCACGGTGCTGTCGGTGATGAACGGTTTTGAGCAGGTCATGCGTGAGCGCATGCTGGGACTGGTGGCGCATGTCACGGTATCGGAATCGGATGCCAGCATCAGTGACTGGCCGATCCGGCGTGAGCGGTTGCTGCAGTTTCCGCAGGTGGCAGCGGTATCGCCTTTTATTGAAAAGACCGTGCTCCTGAATCGGGGGGACGAAGCACGCGGTGTGCTGCTGCAGGGAATCGACCCGGTGCTGGAAGCGGAGGTGGGGTCGGTGTTCCGGCATGTGGAGTCCGGTGACATGCATGACCTTGTGCCCGGCAGTCAGGGGATTGCCATCGGTGCACCGGTTGCGAAAGAACTCAAGGTCAAGGTCGGCGACCCGGTGATGCTGGTCAGTCCGGCAGCAGATGCCGACCTGACCGCAGGCATTCCCGAGTTGCAGCGTTTTTATGTCAAGGCCATCTTTCGCATGGACCTGCAGCAGTATGATGCCGCCTTTGCCTATGCCAATATCGAGGATGTGGCCGAGGCTTTGCATTTTGGCACCGAAGTCACCGGCCTGCGCATTCGCCTGCATGATGTGTATCAGGCCCTCAATGTGCGTCAGGCCATTCTGGATACCCTGGGGCCGGATTACCCCGACTTGTGGGTCAGTGACTGGACTTACCAGAATACCAATTTTTTCAAGGCGATTCAGATGCAGAAAGGGGTGATGTTCATCATCCTGCTGTTGATTGTCGCGGTTGCTGCCTTCAACCTGGTTTCGACGCTGGTGATGGTGGTGAATGACAAGGAGGGTGACATCGCCATCCTGCGTACCCTCGGGCTGTCGCCGGGGGGCGTGATGCGCATCTTCATGGTACAGGGTACCCTGATCGGGGTGATCGGCACCCTGGTCGGGGTGGTGGCCGGATTGCTGCTGGCTTCACACGTGGACGTGATTGTGCCCTGGATCGAGCGTCTGGCCGGGATTCATTTCATCAATGCCGAGGTCTACCAGATCAGCGAGCTGGTAGCGCGCGTGAATGCGGGCGATGTGTTCATGATCACGGTCAGTTCGCTGCTGATGGCTGTGCTGGCTACCTGTTATCCGGCCTGGCGCGCTTCGAAAGTACAACCGGCTGAGGCCCTGAGATATGAATGATGGAAATATGGACCCTGCGGTTGTCATTGCCTGTCACGGACTGAGCAAGCGCTACCGTGAGGGAGCGCTGGATGTCGAGGTATTGAAGGCGGTGGACCTGTCGGTACGGCGTGGGGAGACCCTGGCGATTGTCGGCAGTTCCGGCAGCGGTAAAAGTACACTGCTGCACCTGATGGGCGGGCTGGATCTGCCCAGTGCCGGTCATGTCGAGGTCATGGGTCAGCGCATGGACCGGCTGTCTGATACCGGGCGGGGTCGCCTGCGCAACCGCTCACTGGGTTTTATTTATCAGTTTCACCACCTGTTGCCGGAGTTTACGGCGCTGGAAAATGTGGCCATGCCCTTGCTGATCCGGGGCGAGACCGTGCCAAAAGCGGCGGCACAGGCTGCCACACTGCTGGAGCGGGTCGGGCTGGGGCCGCGTCAGGATCACAAACCGGCCCAGCTTTCCGGTGGTGAGCGCCAGCGGGCTGCCATTGCGCGGGCACTGGTGACGCGTCCGGATGCGGTGCTGGCGGATGAACCGACCGGTAATCTGGACCAGAATACGGCAGAACAGGTCTTTGAGCTGATGCAGGAGCTGAATCGGGACATGCAGACCGCCTTTGTGATTGTGACCCATGATCTGGGGCTGGCCGGACGCATGAGCCGGATGCTGCGCCTGCAGGAGGGATGCCTGACCGAGGTCTGACAAGCTGGCTACCGGTTGTCCGGACGGGTTTTATGGTTTGTTATCGTCCTGGCCGGGTTGGTGCGGCCCGGATGGTTTTTCGGATGTCTCTGGTGCCGGGGTATTGTCAGTCCTGTCAGCCTTGATGCCTCCTGCATCAGGCGGGTCTGTATCAGTGCGCTCCGGGGCCGTTGTGCTGTCCGTTTTATCTGCCGGCTGCGCTTCCCGCCTTGCCGAAGCGGTCTTGTCTTTGTCTTTCCGGTTGAAGGTGTTTTCCAGGGCCTTGCGCTTTTTCTCGCGCTGCCGCTGACGTCGTTCCTGAAGGCGGCGGCGGATGTGGAGACGCCAGAACAGGTGAATGCCGTAATAGCCCAGCAGCCCGGAAACCACGGCCATGATGCTGCATCCCAGCAGCAAAGGTTCCCATATCTGGGCCATGATGTTTTTAAGTCCCTCCAGACTGAGCTGGAATTCGACCGGCTGCTCATTCAGCAACCATCCTCCCAGACGGTAGGCATAATAAAACAGCGGCGGGATGGTAATCGGGTTGGTGATGTAAACCAGTGCCACGGACAGGGGCAGGTTGCAGCGCAACAGAATGGCACATACCGCAGCAATGATGCTCTGGGTGGGCAGGGGTATCCACATGCAGAAGCAGCCAATGCCGAATGCACCGGAGACGGAGCGGCGGTTGAAATGCCACAGCGAGGGAATGAGCAGGGTACTGCCCAGGCAGCTCAGTAACCGGTTGCTTTTGATCTGTTCCGGATCGGGTGAGAACTGTTTGAAAAAACGTTTTGGCATGATTCCATCAAGAAAAACAGGGAGTGGTTGTAAACCACCGGTTAAACAATATGCGTCTTCTGGTTCTGAGTTTCTGTGCGGGAACAGGGTTTGTGTCCTGTTTCACCGAACTGCCGGGGTGGGGCTGGATTCTGCCGGTCTCGGTCATCGGGCTTCTGATGGCTGGCATCACATTACTCAGGCCAGACTGGCATCGTCCTGTCCTGTTGCCATGGATGCTGCTGGCGGGATTGTCATACGTTCTGGTGACGGCCCAGGGACGTGTTGACAGTCGGCTGCCGCCGGAGTGGGAGGGCAGGGACCTGCTGGTAGAAGGCATTATTCAGGAACTTCCTGAAATGCAGGGTGAACGCCTGCGTTTTACACTGGCCATTGATCGGTTGTTTTTCCCGCCTGCAAACGCTGGCAATACTGACCCAAAATCCGTGCCATGGCAAGGAAACCTCAGGTTAAGCTGGTATCAGGGTCATCCTGCTGATTTTTATGCCGGTGAGCGTTGGCAACTGCTGATCCGTGCTTTCCGTCCCACCGGCTTCATGAATCCCGGTGGTTTTGATTATGAGCGCTGGATGCTGCTGGCGGGCCAGGATGGCAGCGGCTATGTCCGGCGCTCGGACCTGAACCGGCGTCTGGCCCCTGCGGCTGCCCTGAGTCTGGCACGCTGGCGGCAGTCCCTGCGCGATGCCATCGGGCAGCTGGCACCCGCTGGACAGGCCGCTTTGCTGCAGGGGTTGGGTGTTGCGGATCGGAGTGCGATTGATACCGGGGTCCTGGAGGTGCTGCGCCGTACCGGGACCAGTCACCTGTTGGCCATTTCCGGGCTGCATATCGGGCTGGCGGCAGGTTTGGGCCTGATCCCGGTCTGGCTGTTGTGGCAGCTGTTTCCGAGGCTCGGGTTTTACTGCCCGCGGGCACTGGCCGCCCTGGTCTGCGGCGGGGGCATGGCCTGTGTCTATGCCGCACTGGCCGGTTTCAGCCTGCCAACCGTGCGTGCCCTGGTCATGGTGCTGGCGCTGCTGATCGGCTTGTTGTGGCGGCGTCCACTGGCATTTTCCCGGCTTTATGTACTGGCCCTGCTGGCGGTGATACTGGTCGACCCGCTGGCCAGCCTGAGTCCCGGCTTCTGGCTTTCCTTCAGTTGTGTGGCCCTGCTGTATTTTCTCAGCCGTCGTCGGGTGAGGGCACGTCGGCCACGCCTTCTGTTTCTGCAACTGGGGTTGTCGCTGTTCATGTTGCCGGTCACTGCTTTGTTTTTCGGGCAGGTTTCACTGGTGTCACCACTGGCCAATCTGGTCGCCATTCCGCTTGTCAGCCTGCTGGTCGTGCCATTCCTGCTGCTGGGCGGGGTGCTGCTGCCTTTGTCACAGACGCTGGCCGCCTGGTGCTGGCAGGAGGCGGCAAATGTACTGCAGGCACTGATGCAGGGGCTGGGTTGGCTGGCAGCACTGCCCTGGGCAGCTCCGGAGTTGCCGCTGCTGTCCTGGTACTGGCTGCTGGCGGCTCTGGCAGGCAGTACGCTGCTGCTGTTGCCTGCCGGTTTTCCCGCCCGCTGGCTGGGGGTGGTGCTGCTGTTGCCGCTGGGATTCTGGCCATTACCGGTTTTGCCGCCGGGTACGTTTCAGCTCACCGTGCTGGATGTCGGACAGGGGCTGGCGGCAGTGGTCCGGACCCGGACGCATGTACTGGTATTTGATACCGGGCCACGCTTTTCCGAACGCTTTGATACCGGGGTGACCGTTTTGTTGCCATGGCTGCAGGCACAGGGAATTTCGCGGCTGGATGTGCTCATGGTTTCGCATTCCGATATGGATCACAGCGGCGGGACCGCCAGTGTGCTCAAGGCCATGCCGGTTGGCCGCCTGCTGGGTTCGGAGCCGTCGGTCTTCGGGAGTCGGCCTGCTTCCGCCTGTGTTGCGGGGCAGCAATGGAACTGGGATGACGTCCGGTTCGAGGTACTTTACCCGTTTTTACCGACGGCGGCTGCGATGTCTGCCGTTCCGGCCTCGGACAATGAGCGCTCCTGTGTGCTGCGGGTCAGCAATGGCGTACACAGTGCCCTGCTGCTGGCTGATACCGAAGCGGCAGGGGAACGGGCTCTATTGCGGGCCACGCCGGTCGGGCAGCTGCAGGCTGATGTGATGCTGGTACCACACCACGGCAGCCGGAGTTCATCCACTGCGGCGCTGCTGAAGCAGGTACGGCCTGCTGTGGCACTGATCAGTGCCGGGCGGACCAACCGTTACGGACATCCACATCCGGCGATCCTGCGGCGTTACCGGGATCATCATGTGCGGCTGTATGACACGGCCAGGGATGGGGCCTTGAGTCTGACACTGGGGCAGGAGAACGGGGGCGGGCGTGTGAAGGTGCATGGCTACCGCCTGGAAAACCGGCGTTTCTGGATGCCATAGGACAGTACCCCGATCCGGGTGTGGGCGGATCAGGTTTCCCCGCTCCAGAATTCGACCCGATTACCTTCCGGATCGAATACATAAAACACGCTGGAACCCCAGAGGATTTTGATCGGTGTGGGGGACAGCCCCCTGTTGCACAGTGCCGCGTGTACCGGTTCCACGTTACTGACACGCAGGCTGAGGGTCAGGCCCTGTCCGGCAGCGCTTTTGATACTGGCACGGCTTTCATCAGCAACACTCAGGGTCGCGGTGTCATGCAGTTGAAACTCCACAAACCAGTCGTTGGTGAAGCGGGGTGACAGGCCCAGCTGCTCGCGGTAAAAGTGTACGGTCTGCTGCCAGTGACGGCAGTAGAGAATGGTGTTGGCATTGAGAATCTGCCAACCGGAATCAGACATCCAGCATCAGTTTCAGCGGTTTGCGCATCCCGGCGATTTTGCAGGCCTGCTGGCCATAACCGCCTGGAAACAGGGAGTAGAGGTACTTGCGGGTGGCCTTTCCTGCGCCCCATTGCTGCTTCATGTGCTTGAGTACCCGGCGTGCCTCGGGGACTGAGGCATTTTCTTCATAATAATTGCGCACGAAAAGAACAATCTCGCGCCGTTCCGCATCCAGAACCAGCGACAATTCTCCGGCCAGTGCATTGGCCAGTTCTTCAGTCCAGTCCTCCGGATCCAGCAGATAGCCTTCATTGTCACGTGCCACGTGTTGGATTGCCGCTTGCATGGTGACTCCTCATCTTCGGATAACCCTGTCACCATAAGTAAAAAGGTGGAAGGGTGCAATTGGCCTGTAAGGGGTATGCCATTGTTCTGCCTGCCGGTCTCTCCCGATTTTTAATATGATACAGAAATTTTTCTTTTGACTGTTTTTCTGTGTCATATTATGATTGTGACATTCTGAGGCAGGAGTTTGGACTTCATGAAACTTTCAAGTTATGCCGCCGGTGAGTGGTATCAGGCATCCGCTGGCGGGCAGATTTTGCGTCACGCCGTTACTGGCGAACCCGTTGCCGAGATCAGCAGCCAGGGACTGGATTTTGCTGAAATGTTGACCTGGGGCCGGCAGGCGGGCGCGCGCGCCTTGCGTCAAACCACACCACACCAGCGCGCCCTGATGCTCAAGGCACTGGGGAAATACCTGATGGAGCGCAAGGAAGCACTGTACGAGTGTTCCAAGGCGACCGGGGCCACCCGCACGGATTCCTGGGTCGATATCGAAGGGGGTATCGGTACCATGCTGGTGTATGCCAGCAAGGGGCGACGCGAAATGCCCAACAGCAATGTGTGGCTGGATGGCGCGCAGGAGCAGATTTCCCGGAGTGGCCAGTTTACCGCCCAGCATGTCTATACCCCGCTGGAGGGGGTGGCGGTCCAGATCAATGCCTTCAACTTCCCGATCTGGGGCATGCTGGAGAAGTTTGCACCGGCATTTCTGGCCGGGATGCCGGGTATTGTCAAGCCTGCAAGCCAGACCGCTTACCTGACCGAGCGGTTGGTACGGATGATCATCGAATCCGGTCTGCTGCCGGCAGGGTCGCTGCAGCTCATCTGCGGCAGTACCGGTGATCTGCTGGATCACCTGACCTGTCAGGATACCGTCGGCTTCACCGGCTCGGCCTGGACCGGGCAGAAGCTCAAGCAACATCCGGCCGTGGTGCAAAACAGTGTGCGCTTTGCCATGGAGGCCGATTCGCTGAACTGTTCCATCCTCGGGCGTGATGTGGAACCGGGCAGTACTGAATTTGACCTGTATGTGAAAGAGCTGGTACGCGAAATGACGGTCAAGGCCGGTCAGAAGTGCACCGCAATCCGGCGCGCCATCGTCCCGGCCAGCCGCCTGGAAGCCGTGGCGGAAGCCGTGGCTGCCCGGCTGGGCAAACTGGTAATCGGCAACCCGGATAACAGCGAGGTACGCATGGGTGCGCTGGCAGGGCTGGAGCAGCGTGCCGATGTACTGGCGCAGGTGGATAAACTGCGGGCGGACAGTGAGGTGCTGTTTGATGGCAAGGGTCTCAGCCTGGTCGATGCAGATGCTGAAAAAGGGGCCTTTATGGCACCCATGCTGCTGGCCTGTCGTAACTCGGTCGGTGCTGCGGTGCATGATGTGGAGGCATTTGGCCCTGTCAGCACCCTGATCCCGTATGCCGATGATGAGGAAGCCATTGCCCTGGCCGCCATGGGCAAGGGCAGCCTGGCCGGTTCCATTATCACCGCCGATCCCTCTGTGGCCCGCACGCTGGCGCTGGGGCTGGCTCCGTGGCATGGCCGCCTGCTGGTACTCAATAGTGCCAGTGCCAAAGAATCCACCGGACATGGCACACCGCTGGCGCATCTGGTGCATGGGGGGCCGGGCCGGGCCGGAGGCTCGGAGGAACTGGGTGGTATCCGGGGGGTGAAGCACTACATGCAGCGCACCGCCCTGCAGGGTTCACCGGACATGCTGAGTGCCGTTACCGGAACCTGGATGCAGGGTGCCAGCCGTCAGCGGGTCGAAGTGCACCCGTTCCGCAAGCGTTTCGACGAGCTGCAGATCGGGGATGCCGTTATCACGGACAAGCGCACCATCACCCTGGCGGATATTGAAGCCTTTGCCGAACTGAGCGGGGATCGCTTCTATGCCCATATGGATGAGGCGGCAGCCAAACGCAATCCCTTCTTTGAAGGACGGGTGGCGCATGGTTATTTCCTGGTTTCACTGGCCGCCGGGCTGTTTGTGGACCCGGAGGAGGGACCGGTTCTGGCCAATTACGGCCTGGACAACCTGCGCTTTGCCGCACCGGTCTATGACGGGGATACGCTGCAGGTGCAGTTCACCTGCAAAAACAAGGTGCGGCGCGAAACCGAGGATTACGGTGAGGTCCGCTGGGATACCACCATGGTCAACCAGGACGGTGCCGTGGTGGCCAATTATGATGTGCTGACACTGGTCGCAAAGTAATGCTGACGTAATGAGGAATGTAAACATGACTTCTGAACTCACTCCTGAACAAAATTTCATGCGCAAGATTGAGGCCGAGGAAAAGATCGAGCCCAAGGACTGGATGCCGGATGCCTATCGCAAAAATCTGGTACGCCAGGTGTCCCAGCATGCTCACTCCGAAGTGATCGGCATGCAGCCGGAAGGTAACTGGATCACCCGCGCGCCCTCCCTGCGGCGCAAGGCCATCCTGCTTTCCAAGGTGCAGGACGAGGGTGGCCACGGGCTTTACCTCTACAGTGCCTGCGAGACGCTGGGGGTGGCCCGCGAGGAGCTGGTGGATGCCATGCAGCAGGGGATTGCCAAATATGCCTCCATCTTTAACTACCCGGCCCAGACCTGGGCTGATGTGGGAGCCATCGGCTGGCTGGTGGACGGGGCGGCAATCGTGAATCAGGTTTCACTGCAGCGCACCTCCTACGGCCCGTATTCCCGCGCCATGATCCGCATTTGTAAGGAAGAAAGCTTTCACCAGCGGCAGGGCTTTGAAATCATGCTGGTACTGGCCAATGGCACCCCGGAACAGAAGGCCATGGCCCAGGATGCACTCAACCGTTTCTACTGGCCGTCACTGATGATGTTCGGCCCGCACGATGCCGAATCCGCCCACTCTGCCAAGTCCATGACCTGGAAGATCAAGCGCGAGACCAATGACGACCTGCGCCAGAAGTTCATCGACCAGACGGCCGAGCAGGTGAAGGTGCTGGGGCTGGACCACCCGGATCGGGACCTGAAATGGAATGCCGAACGCGGCCATTACGACGCGGGTGAAATCGACTGGGACGAGTTTTACAACGTCATCAACGGTAATGGTCATGCCAACCGCCAGCGGCTGGCACACCACATCAAGGCACATGAAGAAGGTGCCTGGGTACGCGAGGCGATGACAGCATACAAGGCCCGACGCAAGGCGCAGGCCGTGGAACAACAGGCAGCATGACCAAGGAGTCAGCCATGAAAGACCAACTGGACTTATTTGAAGTCTTCATCCGCGCCCGGCGCGGTCTGGATCACAAGCACGTCGGCAGCCTGCATGCCGAAGACCACGAGCAGGCGCTGGAATATGCCCGTGATGTTTATACCCGCCGCAGTGAAGGCGTAAGCATCTGGGTGGTGCGTTCGGCGGATATCTGTGCTTCCCAGGAAGATGACAGTGAAAGCTTTTTCGACCCTTCTGATGACAAGCCGTACCGCCATGCTACTTACTACCAGCTGCCGGAAGCGGTCAAAAACATGTGAGGCCAGCCATGACTGATCAGGATTTGAAACAGGCCACACTGGACTATGCGGTCCGGTTGGGGGATGACGCGCTGATTCTGGGGCATCGGCTCTCGGAATGGACCAGCCGTGCTCCGTTTCTGGAGGAGGATCTGGCACTACAGAATGTGGCGCTGGATTACATTGGCCGGGCACGCATGTTCTACGGGTATGCCGCCGAACTCAGTGCCGATGGCAGAACGGAAGACGATTTTGCCTACCTGCGTGATGCCCGCCAGTTCAGCAATCTGCTGATTCATGAGCTGCCACGGGGGGATTTTGCCTTCACCATGACCCGTCAGCTCCTGACCGATGTGTTCAACAGCCTGTACCTGGACCGGCTGATGCAGTCGACCGATGCCACGCTGGCCGGGATTGCCGCCAAGGCAGCCAAGGAAACCCGTTATCACCTGCGCCGCAGCCGTGAATGGGCCCTGCGTCTGGGGGATGGTACCGAGGAAAGCCATACCCGCATGCTGCGCGCCATTGACGAGCTGTGGGGTTATACCCATGAGCTGTTTGAGCTGGATGCGCTGGAGCAGCAGCTGGCCGACGCCGGTATCGGGGTGGACAATGCTGCCCTGCGTCCGGCCTGGCTGGCACAGGTCGCCGCGATCCTGGAGGAGGCGACCCTGAGCGTGCCGGAGGACAGCTGGGTAGTGCGGGGTGGGCGTACCGGCTATCACACCGAAAATCTGGGGCATATTTTAAGCGAGATGCAGTCGGTACACCGTGCCTATCCGGGAGCACAGTGGTAAAGCGGTATTGAGGGCATGCCGGCCTTTTTGCCGGTCTCATGCCCGCGTGCATTCATCCCCAAACCCATGGAGGAGAAAACATGTCAATAAAAATACGAATGGCTGCAGCTGCCATCAGCCTGCTGGCCGGTCATGCTGATGACGGGACCCTGTATCCGCTGATTGAGCTGCCGGAGTAAATGATCATGAGTAAGCGGGTCACCATACCGATGGTCACGACGGTGGCATGGACGCAGCGCCTGAGCCACCGTCGCCAATCACCCACACCGGCACTCTGGGAGCTGCTTGATGCGGTGAAAGACCCGGAGGTTCCGGCCCTGAGCCTGTGGGATCTGGGGGTGCTGCGCGATATTGTGCAGGATGACGGTGGGCGCATTCGTGTCACCATCAGCCCCACGTATTCCGGCTGTCCGGCACTGGACGTGATGCGCAGCGACATTATCAGCACCCTGCAGCAGGCCGGGCATGCCGAGGTTGAGGTGCGTACCGAACTCAGTCCGGCCTGGAGCACCGAGGCGCTGTCACCACAGGGCCATGAGCAGCTGCGGGCCTATGGTATTGCCCCGCCGCGCCGCTGCACGGGCTGCAGCGTGCCGGAGCTGACGCCGGAAACCGGCATTGCCTGCCCGCATTGTGGCTCGGATAACACGCGCCGCATCAGTGAATTCGGCTCCACGGCCTGCAAGGCGCTGTTCCAGTGCCAGTCCTGCCACGAGCCTTTTGATTACTTCAAACCGATATAGGAAACAACCGCCATGGCCGATACCCGGTTTTATCCCCTGAGCATTGCCGATGTCCATCCGGAAACCGATACTGCCATCTGTATCACTTTTGCAGTGCCGGAGGAATTGCGTGAGACCTTCCGTTTCAAGCAGGGGCAGTTCCTGACCCTGCGTGCCGATATTGATGGCGAGGATGTGCGCCGTTCCTACTCCATCTGTTCCGGGGTGGCGGACGGTCACATGCGGGTCGGCATCAAGCGTGTACGCGGTGGCCGCTTCTCGAATTACGCCAATGACCATTTCCGGGTTGGCGACCGTGTTGAGGTGATGCCGCCACAAGGCAGTTTTTATACTGAAGTTGAGGCCTCACAGGCTAAAAACTACATGTGCATCGCTGCCGGTAGCGGCATCACCCCGATTCTGTCCATCATCAAAACCGTACTGCATGAGGAGCCGGACAGCCGTGTGACACTGGTCTATGGCAACCGCCGCAGCCATTCGGTGATGTTCAAGGATGAGCTGGGTTTCATCAAGAACCGTTACCTTGGCCGTTTCAACTGGATCAATGTCATGAATGAGGAGGATCAGGGTTCGGAGGTGCTCAATGGCCGTATCGACAATGCCAAGGGGACCCGGCTGCACAAGAGCCGCCTGATTAACCTGTTCGCTACGGATGAGGTGTTTATCTGCGGCCCGGAAAGCATGATGTCGGAAGTGTCACGGGGATTCCGGGGCGTGGGTTTTGCCGATGAACGTATTCATTACGAGCTGTTTTCCAATTCGGCGGAGGACAGTGAAAAAATGCTGGAAAAAGCCCAGCAGCGTATCGAGCAGTACGGTGAGGAAAAAACCAGCAAGGTCACGGTGATTGCTGATGGACGTGCCATCAGCTTCGATCTGGCCACGGTGGGTGAAAACATTCTGGATGCCGGGATGCATAACGGCCTGGAGCTGCCGTATTCCTGCAAGGCAGGGGTATGCTCAACCTGTAAGGCCAAACTGGTCAAGGGGAAAGTGGATATGGATATTGCCCACGGGCTGGAAGCCCACGAGGTCGAAGCCGGGTATATCCTGACCTGCCAGGCGCATCCGCTGTCGGATGAAGTCGTGGTGGATTTTGACCAGCGCTGAGCGCGCTGATTCAGGGCACCCGGCCCGGTCTCTTTGCCATGTGAAGGGACCGGGCTGTTTCCGTGGGGCTGGTTCGGTTCCAGTCTGTCGGTCCTATCCGCCATTCCGGGGTTTGGCCGCTGAGTCAGAGGTATTGAACGGTTCAGGGCGGGGGGTCTCATTATTGGACGGTGGCAGGGTCGGCAGCTTCAGCTCGGGCTGCTTGCCGGTGAGTGTTTTCAGAAAGGCCACAATGTCAGCTGTTTCCTCCGGCGTGAACTGGCGGCCCAGCTGGAGCTTGCCCATGATGGATACGGCATCTTCCAGGGTTTTGGCCGCCCCATCATGAAAATAGGGATAAGTCAGCTCGACATTGCGCAGGGTGGGGACCTTGAACTTGAAACGGTCAGCCTCATTTTTGGTGACACCTTCCAGCCCCAGTGCCGGGTTGTCAGTCAGGTAAGCGGCCACCACACCCATCTTCTGAAAGCTGTTGCCACCGACAGCCACCCCGTTATGACAGGCAATACAGCCGCTGCCCTTGAACAACTGATAACCTTTCAGTTCCTGATCATTCAAGGCGGTATCATCCCCCCTGAGCCACAGGTCAAAGCGTGAGTCCGGTGTAACCAGGGTTTTCTCGAAGGCGGCAATGGCATCCGTCACCATCTGAATGTCGATGCTGTCCTTGCTGTACACACGCTTGAACTCGTCCCGGTATTGCGGAATGGAATCCAGCATCTTGACGGCCAGCTCGTGGGTAAAGGCCATTTCCTTCGGGTTGGCGATGGGACCGCCAGCCTGCTCCTGCAGGTCCTTGGCCCGGCCATCCCAGAACTGGGCCAGATTCATGCCCGAGTTAAGCACGGTCGGTGCGTTGATCGGCCCCTGCTGCCAGTGGTCGCCGATGGAGCTGGTCAGGTTGTCCGTCCCGCCCATGCTCAGGTTGTGGCAGGTATTGCAGGAAATGGCACCGGATTTGGACAGGCGCGGATCGAAGTACAGTTTTTCACCCAGAGCGGCCTTTGCCGTTTCGACAGCATCCGTCGGGACATAAGGCGGGATGGGCTGAATGGGTTCATTGCGGACGGTGGTTTCCGCCAGGGCAATGCCCGCACAGGCAACAAGGGTCAGGCTCAACAGCGACTGCTTGGCTTTCATTTTCATCGTCTCCTTGATTCATGTGAAAGCGGTGTCCCACAGGACTGGGGATGGAATATCCCGGAGTCCGGGACAATTGGACCCATTGCAGCGGAGTCGGGTGGGTAATGAAATCCGGCAAATACCCGAAGCCTGTGGGACATAAGTATCAGGGAGTCTGTAACCCGCTGATGTACAGGGTGATTTTTGTGTGTATTGAAGGACAGCAGCCGGGGCGAAAAGTCACCGACCCTGCCCGAAGGCAGGACCGGACTTGTCAGGGGAAGGGTATGGCCAGAGCCGGATCAGCTTTCCCGGGACTTGATCAGCTAATCGCGAATCCTGGAAAGTTGGCATCCCCAGCCATGACACACTGAATGATGTGATGAATGCACTGTACTTATTTGAGTCTTTGTTTGTTGGGCGGGTCAACAGCTGCCATTGACGACTACACATCCGTCACAAAATGCCTGGTCGTGAACTGTCAGGCAAACGATGAAGGCATTTTGCTTTTCAACGCGGCTTGCTGAAATGGGCCTGCGTCTCTTCGGCCTGGGTACGGGCTTTGCCTGAGCGGCTGCGGGTATTGTTGCCGGAAATCGTGCGTTTTTCCTTCTGCTGCTTCTGCAGGGTCTTGAGGCTGGCACGCACGCCATTGAGCGAGTAGCTTTCCGGGTTGTAAACCCCGTATTGAACCTTGAGCGTCAGTCCCTTCTTCATCCCGTCCAGCAGCCTGTTCACCAGTTTTTTGTCGGTCACGTCAAAGGTCTCCGCGACTACCTTGCCGGATGAGGTTTTGTGTGCTTTGACCTGCTCCGGGTCCAGCACGTAACGCTTGCGGTCAACCCACAGGGTCAGCTGGTCATAATCCGGTGCAAAAGTAGTCCGGGTGTGGAACTGGAACCGGGCCTCCTGATCTTTGTTGCCGGGATAATAGGTGATGGAGTGTGTATCCTGCGCATCGTCCCTGTCCTGGTTCCGGTCCTCTGCACTCTCCTGCAGGCTCACCCCCGGATCAACAGGCACCGTTTTGATATGGCATTGCCCGCGTCCGAGATTGTCACAGACCACCCGCCAGTCCGCATGGGTGACGCGCCATTCACCCGAGCCGTGCACAAAAGGCACCCCGTCAGTGGCCAGTGCCAGCGAAGAAAAACCGGAAAAAGTCAGGGCAGTCAGCACCGCCCGGTTCAGATATTTCATGATGATCCCTATCCATTCTGCTGAGGTTTGAAATACCGGCTGCCTGTGAGGCTCCGGATACAAGCACCACCTGTCCATTGTCTCCGGGGTACTCATGGCCACTGATATACTGCAAATTGGCCGGATTGGCAAAAAATGTACTGATCTTTTTATTATCAGGCCGTCGCCCATGCCTCCAGTGCATCGGCCACCGCCTGCGGCTGTTCCAGCGGCGCGAAATGCCCGGCACCCTCAATCACCACCAGTCTGGACCCCCGGATATGTGCCTGCATGTATTCATGCTGGGCCAGCGGACTCCAGGCATCATGCCTTCCGACCAGCACCAGGGTCGGGCAGGCAATCTGCTCCAGCAGGGGCCGTGCATCCGGACGCCCGATCAGTGCGGTGATCTGGCGCTCGTGCAGGTCCGGATTCATGCGCAGTACCATGGCACGCAAGCGCCCCATCAACGCGGCATCCTGATGATAAGGCGCGTAAACCATGGGCGGCAGCCAGCGCTCGGCCAGTGCCTCCATGCCCTGTTCGTGTGCCAGCTGGATGATGGCCTGGCGTCTGGCACGCTCACCGTCCGCCAGCGGGTGTACCCCGGTATCCAGCAGCGCCAGCCGGCTGACCCGCTCCGGAGCCTGACGGTACAGCTCCAGCGCCACCCGCGCGCCCATGGAATGCCCGGCCACCAGTAACGGTCCTTCCAGCAGTGCCAGCTGGTCGGCAGCCATGGCAGCGATACTGTCCTGGGTACTCAGGTCTGCCACCTGAATGGCAAAGCGGTCTTCCAGGCGTGCTATCGCCGGTTCCCAGACCGTGGCATCGCACAACAGGCCGGGAATGAGCAGCAGTGGGGGACGGGTGTTTTGCATGTCAGCTTCCTTGGTATCCACAGGGCAGGGCCGAACTCGTGTTACAATCCACCATTTTCCGGCGGGCAGCCCGTAGCGTCCGGCCATTTTGCACCGGACCTTTCCGGGCCAGTATAAACCATGAGCGCGCCATTTCTTCAACCTTGTTCCATTGACCGGGAGCTGACCGATGAGTGAAACCCGTTCCATTCTGATTACCGGTGCCAACCGTGGCATCGGCCTGGAGCTGACACGCCAGTATGCCGCCGAAGGCTGGCAGGTGTATGCCTGTTGTCGCCACCCGGCACAGGCCGAAGCCCTGCAGGCCTTGGCTGCCGGCGGCCCGGTGCAGGTTCTGGCCCTGGATGTCAATCACGCCAGCCAGCGCGCCTCACTGGCAGACATTCTGCAGGGGCAGCCAATTGATATTCTGTTCAACAACGCCGGGGTGTCCGGTGGCTGGGAACGCCAGGATTTCGGGCACACCGATGCCGAAAGCTGGGAGCAGACCCTGCGCAGTAATGTTATTGCACCACTGAAAATGATGGAGACGCTGGTTGAGCATGTGGCCGCCAGCCAGCTCCGTATCATGGCCAATATGAGCAGCCGTATGGGCAGTATCGCCGACAACAGCTCGGGCGGTACTTACCTGTACCGCTCCAGCAAGGCAGCCCTCAATATGGTGTGTGTCAGTGCGGCACATGACCTGGCCCGACGCGGGATCACCGTGGTGGCACTGCATCCGGGCTGGGTGCGTACCGATATGGGGGGCGATGCTGCCACCCTGTCGGTGGCTGATTCAGCTGCGGCCCTGCGCCGCAATCTGGCCGGACTGACCCAGGCGGATAATGGCCGCTTCATCGACATTGATGGCTCCACCCTGCCATGGTAGCCGAGGTCATTCTCAAGCCGGGGCGGGACAAAAACATCCGCATGCGTCACCCCTGGGTGTTTTCCGGTGCAGTGGAACGTGTCACGGGCGCACCACAGCCTGGGGAGACCGTGGCGGTGCGTTCCGCCCATAATGACCTGCTGGGCATGGGAGCCTGGTCACCGGCATCGCAGATCCGGGTGCGGCTCTGGTCCGTGGGTCGGGCCACAATTGATCCCGGTTTTCTGGGGGAGCGGCTGGCGGCGGCAATCGCACGGCGCACTGCCCTGGGGCTGGATGTGGACAATACCGCCCTGCGGCTGGTGAATGCCGAATCCGACGGCCTGCCCGGTGTGGTGCTGGATCGTTATGGTGACTGGCTGGTGCTGCAGTGCCTTACCACCGGTGCGGAATACTGGAAAGCCGCGCTGGTGGAATGGCTGTCCACGCAGCTGCCCTGCCGGGGCATTTATGAGCGTTCGGATGTGGACGTGCGCCGCAAGGAAGGGCTGGAACCGGCCAGCGGGTTGCTGTGGGGCGAGATGCCGCCGGCACACATCGACATCACGGAACAGGGACGCCGTTACCGGGTGGAGGTGGTGCAGGGTCACAAGACCGGCTTTTACCTCGACCAGCGTGACAACCGCACCCTGGTGCAGCAGCTGGCGGCCGGGCGCGAGGTGCTGAACTGTTTTGCCTATACCGGCGGGTTCGGCATTGCCGCGCTTAAGGGAAAAGCGGCCCGTGTCACCAATATCGATACTTCCGGGCCGGCACTGGCGCTGGCAGAACAGGCTGCCGCACTGAACCAGTTCAACCCCGGTGATATGGAAAATGTGCAGGGCGACGTGTTCCAGCTGTTGCGCCAGTACCGTGAAGCCGGACGCCAGTTTGATCTGGTGGTGCTGGATCCGCCCAAGTTTGCGGAAAACCGCAGCCAGCTGGACAAGGCTGCCCGTGGTTACAAGGACATTAACCTGCTGGGATTCCGGCTTTTACGGCCTGGCGGGCTGCTGTTTACTTTTTCCTGCTCCGGGCTGATGGAATCGGCCCTGTTCCAGAAAATTGTCGCCGATGCGGCAGTGGATGCCGGCTGCGGGGCCGCTATTATCCGCAAGCTGGATCAGGCTGGAGATCACCCGACGGCTCTGGCTTTTCCGGAAGGCTATTACCTCAAGGGGCTGTTATGTCAGCGCTGGTAGCCGTCAGGCAGCAACACGAGGGCAGACCGTGAAAGCCCTGTTTGTGCATGGCATGGGGCGCTCTCCGCTGTCGGGCTGGCTCCTGCTGCGCGTGTTGCAGCAGGCCGGACTGGAAACCCGGACCTTCACCTACTTTGTATCACGGCAGGATTTTGCCACCATCCGTACCCGGCTGCGGGAGCAGCTGCTGGCGCTGGGGCAGGAGGGGGATTACCTGCTGATCGGGCACTCGCTGGGGGGTGTCCTGCTGCGTGCCGCCCTTGCCGAACTGCCGCCCGGTGCACGTCTGCCGCAGCGCCTGTTTCTGCTGGGCTCTCCGGTGCAGCCTTCGCGGCTGGCCCGGGGGTTGCGCAACAACCGCCTGTTCCGTTCGTTGTGCGGCGACTGTGGCCAGCTGCTGGGCTCGGCGACACGCATGGCCGCCATTGGGGCTGTGGCCCTGCCGGTGACGGCGGTGGTCGGGGATACCGCCCTGCCGGCACGCATCAGCCCGTTTGGTCATGAAGCGAATGACACCATTGTGGCCCTGCCGGAGATACAGGCCGACTGGGTGGATGAGTATGTGCATGTGCCGCTGTCGCACAGTTTCCTGCCCTTCAGCCGTCGGGTCGGGCGGATCGTGCTGGAGCGGGTGGCCACCTGAGCCGGGCCACCCTTTCCCCTGCCACCGACGCAGTGCCGGACCCTGTCTCCCTTACCGGTACTGGCGCAGGTACCACCACTCAAAGCCGCGCTTGGCCCAGTGAAAAACCCGACTCTGGGGCAGTACCGTATTTTTGCTTTCCGTGCGCGAGACCAGCATGCCCTTGCTGCAGGAATCCACAATGCAGACCAGCTCCACCTTGAAGGTGGCATCCGCCGGGGCATGGCGAAATTCAGCCAGCAGGTTTTTGGCCGCACAGTCGGCCTGCAGATCGGCCATGTGCGCCTGTTTCGGCATCCAGTCCGGACCGGGGAAACTGCCGGAGTCACCGGCGACATAAACATGGCGCATGCCTTCGACCCTGCAGTGCCTGTCGGCCTTGACCAGCCCGCCTGCCGAGCGTGGCAGTTCACTGTTGTCAAACCATTTGTTGCCGGTCATGCCGGGCATGAACAGGATCAGGTCAGCTTCGATTTCGCCCCCTTCGGTAATGACCTTGCGTGCTTCCATGGCTTTCATTTTGTGCCCGAGACGGGTCTCAATGCCACGCTGTTTCATTTCATCCATCAGGCCCTGTACCGCTTTCTCGCCGAGACGGTTACCGGGTTTGGGGGCCGGACTGAAGAATACCAGTTTGAACCGCTCACGCCGTCCCTGCCGGCGCAGCAGGGTGTCGGTCCCGAACAGGAACTCGAACATCGGACCTCCGCGCATGGCAGCAGGCTCGTTCGGGTTGCCGGCAAAGCCCATGGCGATGGTACCGCCGTCCAGCTGCTGCAGGCGCTCACGAATCCGTTCGGCAGCGGCAATGCCCTCACACGGGGTGATGGCATGCTCGATACCCGGCAGTTTTTTGATAAAACGACCACCGGAGGCAATAATCAGACCGTCATTGCTGATTGTGCCGTGATCGGTTTCCACCGTGCGCCCGCCATCCCTGAGGCCCGTGACCTTGCCCTGATGAAAGGTGACATTCATGCGCCTGAAGAAATTGTCGAGCGGAATGATCAGGTCCTCGCGCCGGCGCATGCCGGAGGGTATCCAGATCATGCCGGGCAGGTAGTGCAGTTCGGGTTGCGGGGCGATCAGGGTAATGTTGACCGTCTGATCCTGTTTGCGCAGGCTGCGCACGGCCGTGAGTCCCGCAAAACCGGCACCGATGATACAGATGTGTTTCATGTTGCTTCCAAATTATGACAATCTGATTGACTGGTCAGTCAATAAGTGTGATAAGTACCTGTTACCGTGACGCTTGTCCGGCGGGCTGCAGCACCCGGCACCCGGTTCACAATGCACGGTCAGGCCAAGGGTGGCCGGTATTCTAGCGGAATTCCGGCCCTGTGTGTTCAATCCATCCGGGGTAGGTGGCATTCTGTCATGGCAATCAGCGTATTTGATATTTTCAAGATCGGCATCGGGCCTTCCAGCTCCCACACCGTCGGCCCCATGCGTGCCGCCGGATTGTTTGTGGAACGCCTGAAGCAGCAGGGTTTGTTTGAGGGTACCGTCCGGGTACAGGCCGAACTTTACGGCTCGCTCGGTGCCACCGGCAAAGGCCATGGTTCGGATAAGGCAGTGCTGCTGGGGCTGGAAGGTGAAGACCCGGAAACGGTGGATACCGATGCCATTCCGGCGCGCCTGCAGGCCATTGCCGATACGCGCAGTCTTCGCCTGGGAGGCGAACGGGTGCTTACCTTTCGGGCCGATCAGGATATGGTTTTCCACCGTCGCAAAACCTTGCCGGGACACCCGAACGGCATGTGCTTTTATGCCTTTGATGCGGCGGGTGCGTGCGTGCAGCAGAATACCTATTATTCCGTGGGTGGCGGTTTTGTGGTCAACCCGGACAATGCCGCTGATCCGGGAGCGACCCCGGTGATTGCCGACAGCACACCACAACCCTATCCGTTCCGGACTGCAGCCGGGTTGCTGGCCCTGTGCCGGGAACACGGTTTCTCCATCAGCCAGCTGATGCTGCAGAATGAAAGGGTCTGGCGTCCGGAGGGCGTGATCCGCACCGAACTGCTGCGGATCTGGCAGGTGATGCAGGACTGTGTCGACAAGGGCTGCCACACCGAAGGCATGCTGCCGGGCGGGCTCAAGGTCAAGCGCCGGGCGGCCCATCTGTACCGCAAGCTGCAGCATGAGGATGAGCTGCATCATGCACCCCTGGGAACCATGGACTGGGTTAACCTGTTTGCACTGGCGGTGAATGAGGAAAATGCCGCCGGGGGCAGGGTGGTGACAGCACCGACCAATGGGGCTGCCGGAGTAATCCCGGCTGTGATGCATTACTATCACCGCTTCGTCAAGGGGGCTAATGATGACGGTATTGTGCGTTTTTTGCTCACTGCCGGAGCCATTGCCATTCTGTACAAGGAAAATGCCTCGATTTCCGGGGCCGAGGTCGGTTGTCAGGGAGAAGTCGGTTCGGCCTGCTCCATGGCGGCCGGTGCCCTGACCGAGGTGCTGGGCGGCACCCCGGAACAGGTGGAAAATGCCGCCGAGATCGGTATGGAGCACAATCTGGGCCTGACCTGTGATCCGATTGGCGGACTGGTACAGGTGCCATGCATCGAGCGCAATGCCATGGGCGCGGTCAAGGCCATCAATGCTGCCCGTATGGCCCTGCGCGGGGATGGCACCCATTTTGTTTCACTGGACAAGGTGATCCGGACCATGCGCGAAACCGGTCTGGACATGAAGACCAAATACAAGGAAACCGCCCGTGGCGGGTTGGCAGTGAATGTGGTGGAGTGCTGACACCACCAACCACCTCAGGCCGGTTTCAGGGGTTGGAAATGGTGTGTCCCGTCACGCCGAAGCTGCTCGATCAGGCCAAACTCCCAGTCCAGATAAGCCTGCATGGCCGTCGCCGGCGCGTTGGTGCCTTCATAAGGTCGCTGATAGCGCTCGACAGGCGGGCGGGTTTCTCGCGCCTTGCGGTAGGCTGCCGGGTAGCCGCTTTGGGAAAAATCAGCCGCTTCCAGTCCGTCCAGCACATACACTTCCCAAGCCATCTGTGCCAGCCAGGAGGCCGTCATATTGGCCCGTGCCCCGTCATCATCCACCAGCACAATGCGCGCCCCGCGCACCGGGGCATACATCTCGGTCTCCTGAACCAGCTGGCCACCGGGAATCGGGAAACTGCCCGGTACATGCCCGCGCTCATACTCCTCAAAACTGCGCACATCAAAACAGTAGCTGGTGCGTCCGTCCTGCTGTAATAACCAGTTGGCCAGAGCGGTTTTGTCGGCACGTCTGACACCGGCACGATCGGCAACGGCGCGGGCACGCTGGCGGGCCAGGGTGACAGCCGGTTCCGGGGTAGCACCGAAATGGCGTGACTGGTCATGTTCCAGCTGTTGCCGTGCCAGCAGCCAGCCGATGGTGCCATTACGCAGAGCGGCAACCGGATTGGGCAGGCCGGCATTGATCAGCGACTGGGTACCGATCAGGCTGCGGGTCCGGCCCGCACAATTGACAATGATCTGTGTATCGGGATTGGGAGCCAGCCCGGGCACGCGCAGCACCACTTCCGCACCCGGTACACTGATGCCGCCGGGGATGCTCATGGTCCGGTATTCGTCAAACCGGCGCACATCCACCACCACCATGTCTTTGCCGGCATCCTGCATGGCCTTGACTTCCGTGGCGGAAAACGACGGCGTGTGGCAGGCGGCCTCCATCAGTTCACCAAAGGCCTTGCTGGGAACATTTACGTCAATGAAGACTTCGCCACCGGCCGCTTTCCAGCCCGACAGCCCGTCCCTGAACACGGCAACATCGGTATACCCCAATGCCAGCAGGCGCTCTGCGGCCTGTTCGGCCAGGCCCTCGCCATTATCAAACGTCACGATCGGGACATCCCTGCGCGGCAGTTTGCTCCAGGCATCCAGTTCCAGCCGCACCAGCGGTACATTGGCGGCAAACAGCGGGTGGCCGGTAGCATGCGGGGCTTCTTCGCGGACATCCAGCAGGGCGATTTCCTCACGCTTCAGCAAGCGGGAGCGCACATCGTTGTAATCACGGGTGTTCAGTGTCATGGCAATTCCTGTTCAGGTCGGAGTAGCGGCATTGGCATAGCCGGAAACAAAGTTTTTGGGAGCACCCCCCTCGGGGGGGAAAACATGGCGCTGGATGGTGCCGATATTGCCACCATAGGCATGAATGCTGATTGAGACCTGATCCGCCTGTGCATTGCTGACCGTGTGAATGTCACCCAGAGTGGGTGAAACAAAAACGGCCTCACCGGGTCGCAGGCGGCGCTCCTCACCCAGTGGCCGGGGGATGCCGTCTGCCGCCACGGTGTAATGCTGTTCCCGTTCCTCACCACGCAGCATGCCGACACAGCCCCAGACGGTATGATCATGGATCGGGGTCTGCTGGCCCGGTGCCCAGACAAAGCTGACGACCGAAAAACGTGCCTTCGGGTCGAGATAGAGCAGGTATTGCTGATAGTACTGCGGGTGTGGCCGGGCGCAGGCCGGGTCAAGCCAGTTGTCCCGGGCAACCAGCGCTTTCATGGCTTCACCGACCCGGGGCAGCAGGCGGGCTTCTTCCCGTCCTTCATCCAGTGCGGTGGTCACGGTGTTCACAAACTGCTGCAAAGGGGAGGGCAGTGGATCAGGTGGCATGGTGTATTCTCCCAAGGTATCCTGCCCGCCAGTCGGGCAATCATTCTCACTATCCGGGCCATACTGCCGCAATGGCAGTGAATAGTGAAGCTTTCGGGGTATTTCCTGCCACAGTGCTGTCTGAAGGTCGTTCCGTCGGCGATCATCTTTCTTTAAGCCCGGATATGGCACAATGTTTTCTCCATTATTTTATTTTCCGGCTGAAAGGGCGGTATTGTCTCAATCCCATGCACAATAAAAAATTTCTGCACGGTCTTGTCCTGCTGGCAGCGGCATCACTGTTACCGGCCTGCAGTTCGCCTGCTTCCCGTACCGTCTCCCGCAAGGCGGTTCCGACAGCGCTCGGTCCGGTGAAAATCGCCCCTCGCAGTGATACTGGTACAACGGAAGCCGAAGCCGGTATCTTTTCCGATCCGGCCGAGCTGAATGGATTGCCGGTGATACAGGAATACCGTATCGGCCCCGACGACCTGCTGGATATCCGGGTATTTCGGGCGGACGAGTTTTCGCGCAAGGTCAGGGTCGATCAGGGGGGTAATATCTCGTTGCCGATGCTGGATGTCATTCCGGTGCAGGGGCTGACCCGGATTGAACTGGAGCAACGGCTGGAAGAGCAGTTGCTGCGTTACCTGCAGGCTCCGGATGTATCGGTCTTTATTGATCAGGCGGTGGTCCGGCGGGTCACGGTCAGTGGTGAGGTAAAGAAAAGCGGTGTGTTTCCACTGGAAGGCAACCTGACCCTGAGTCAGGCAGTGGCACTGTCGGAAGGGCTGAATCCGCTGGCTGACCCCGGACGTACCGTGCTGTTTCGGCGCACCGGCAGGAATGTCCGGGCTTATCACCTGGACCTGGATGCCATCCGCGAGGGCAGCATGGCCGATCCCTACCTGCAGGATGATGACCGTATCGTGATCCACCGCTCGGACAGCCGCTTCTGGCTGCATGAGGTGGGAACACTGCTGAGCAGCTTCCGCTTGCTTTCCTTCTGATCCGGTCGGGTGCTGATGACCGGGTGCCGGGCCGGATACCACCAGTTGCTGTTTCCGGTGCAGGTGTCAGCCGGTTTCAGGCCACCTTGCGTTGTGCCAGTACCTGCCCGGCCTGACGGATATTGGCGCTGATTTCCTGCTGCAGGCGCTGCACGATATTGTCGGCCTCAGCCTGCCATTCCGGTGGCCACTGCACCTGTTCCAGGGTGAAACGTTGTGCGTCATCCGGCCAGGGAGCATCCAGCGGCAGGGTGGTAATGGCAAACTCGCCATTATCAAAGGGCTGGCCGCCGGCTTTCCGTTTCAGGCTCAGGTGTTCACGCAGGCCGTTGGCAGCATTGACCAGGGCGCGGTGATGGCAGTAGGGGTTGTTGCCGCGCCGGTCAAAGAAAACGTGGGCTGTCCAGTTGCAGGCACCCCGGCACAGTTCGGCGAAATCACAGGTCTTGCAGAACCCCCACAGGTGGGCGGTGCCTTCCGGTGTGCCGGCATTGAGGTTGAAGGTCAGTTCCTCGCGCTCCAGCAGAATTTCAGCCAGTGCATGCTCACGGATATTGCCACCGGAATAGGCCGAAGTCGGCAGTGACGGGCAGGCCTTGATCACACCGTCGGCCTCGATGCCGATAGTGGCCAGTCCTGCCGAGCACCCGCGCCAGAAGCTCCATTCCCGCTCCGGGCGGCCAAAACTGCGCAGCAGCCGGTCATACGGCCCGTAATAGCCGTAATTATTGCCCGGTTGCACGATCAGCCCCTCACGGTGTCCGCGCTCGGCCAGATGGGCCAGCAGCGGATGGAAGGCCAGCAGCTCGGCAGGTTGCAGCAGGATGTCCGCGTTGTCCGCCGCATTGCCCATGGGTACGGTCATCTGTACCTGCCAGGCCAGCGCTCCGGCCTGTCGCAGGGTTTGGTACAGCAGGGCGAATTCGGGGGCGGAATGGCGGTTGACCTGGGTATTGGCTCCAAACGGAATCCCGACGGCACGCAGGTGCTGCATGGTCTGGAGGGCCTGCTGCCAGGAGCCCTTGATGCCGCGCAGGTGATCATGGGTCTGTTCCATGCCGTCCAGGGACACCGAGACCTGATTGATGCCGGCAGCCTTCATGCGTTCTGCCGTGGTCCGGCTGATGCCATAACCGCCGGTGGTCATGGAGCAGACCATGCCGCAGCGGACGATTTCACGGGCAATGTCCAGCCAGTCCCGACGCAGAAACGCCTCCCCGCCAATCAGGGTCACTTCGGTGATGCCGGCATCCGCCATCTGCTGCACCAGATTCAGCGCTTCGGCAGTAGACAGTTCATCATGGCGTGCCGCTCCCGCCCGCGAGCCGCAGTGGCTGCAGGCAAGGTTGCATTTCAGGGTGATTTCCCATACGGCGTAGCAGTGGCGCTTGCGCGGGTTGTAGGTCTGTGATGACGAGGCGGCGGTTTCCATAACGGGGCCTTGTTCAGTTGTTGTTTTCCAGAATGGTACCGTAGACCGGCTGGATACCGGGTTCTTCCGGGATCACCGGTTCAACGATGACACCGTAGACCGGCTGGAAAACCGGTTCTTCCGGCTTGACCGGTTCGATGACAACCCCGTAGACCGGCTGGAAAATGGGTTCTTCCGGCTCGACAATCACACCATAGACGGGCTGGACCTGACCCGGTGGCGGGGTCACGGGGCCGGGATTTTTCCACTGATTCAGCAGCAGCTGGATGAGCTGGATCAGTTGCTGCTGCAGTGACTTGCCGGATGAGCCGGGGTTTCTACCGCCCCAGAAACGGTTCATGGTTCTGGCGGCATCCCGGGTCTGGGCCTGGGTATCCGGTTGGCGAGGCAGGATTTTCTGCGTCTGACGGTAATTCTGAATATCCATTTCTATTGTCCTGTGCTTGGGTTGAAGGGTCGCCGCAGTCGGGGGTGGCAACCCGTACAATAGCGACAGAACACCATCTTCTCCGGTCTGAAGTCCATGGTCTGTGGCCGGAAGTGCGGGATAAAGCGGATGGAAGGCAGGTCGGTACCGGTGCCGGCGAATGAGTGACAGGCACTGACCGTGACAGGTGCAGCAATCCCGGTTATGATCGGGATGCATATGATTCGGGCATGATGGAAGGTGGTGGTCCCTTTACGGTGGACTGTACCGGACGATGCACTATACTACCGTCAGCCCATGATCCGGCGATCGCCCGCACCGGACAGGCGTACCCCAGTGCCGAATAACAGGAACCTTTGATGAACAAGGAAGACATGCCTTCAGCCGATACCTCCCGTACCGACCCCGATGCCTTTCCGGGTACCCGTGAGCAGCAGTCCCTGAAACACCTGCTGGACGGGGTGCAGCAGCGCCTGTCGACGAATGAGGCCACGCTGCGGCAGTTGTCGGACGTACTGCAGGGACGTGACCGGCTGACAAGGCAGCACACGGAAGTGCTGGAGGAACGTGAGGAGCGCATCCGCCTGCTGGAAGCACGTCTGGTCAAATACGAAAAAATGCTGCAGGAGAAGGAAACCCTGCTGGAGCAGCGCGACCGCAATATGGAGGACAAGGACCGCTCACTGCTGCGCTTTGATCAGGCCCTGCAGGCCAAGGACAAGCTGATTCAGGGGCGGGATGATTCGCTGCAGAAAAAGGACCAGCAGATTCAGGACCGTGACCAGCTGTTCAAGGAGCGGGTGCGCCAGACCCTGGAGCAGGAGCGCCTGATCAAGGAGCGTGATCACCAGCTGGCCAAGCGCGACCAGCACCTGACCGAGCGCGACCGCCAGATTGCCGAACGGGATCTGCGGGTGGAGGAGGCCCAGCAGCAGATGGCCGAGACCACCCGTCAGCTGGGGGAGCGCGAGCAGCAAATTGCCGGGCGTGAGGCGCTGCTGCAGGAAAAGGAAGGGCTGATCAGCGGACGTGATCAGCGCATGGTGGAGCAGCAGAAACAGCTGGAGGCGCGTGACCTGACGGTTTATGACCGAGACAAGCAGCTCAAGGCCCGTGATGAGCAGCTGACCGAGCGTGACCGCCAGATTGCCGACCGCGATCAGGCCATCCAGAGCCGGGATCAGCAGAATCACACCTATCTGGCCTCGATTGAGAATCTGGAAGACCAGATGCAGGACCGTGACCTGCAGATTACCACCCGTGACCGGCAGCTGGCCCTGCGCGATGAACACATCCAGAAATCGGATGAGGCACTGCGCAAGCGTGATACGGCCATTACCGAGCGCGACCAGCAGGTTGAAACCCGTGACCGGCAGCTGCAGGAGCGTGACCGCAGCATTCAGGAGCGTGACCTGGAGTTGCGTGAACGTGACCAGCGCATCACGGCCCAGGACCTGCAGCTGCGTGAGCGCGATAAACAGCTCCAGGCCCGCGATACCCAGTTGCAGGGCAAGAGCGAGCTACTGCTGGAGCGGGATGGCCAGCTCAGGGAGCGGGATGCACGTCTTGAGGCACTGGGTACCCAGCTGCAGGAGCGTGAAGAGACCCTTTCCCTGCGGGATCAGCAGATTGCGGCCCGTGATGCCGGCATCCACCAGCGTGATGAAACCATCCACGGGCGTGATACCCAGCTGGCCGAGCGCGATACCGGCATCCGCCAGCGTGACGAAAGTATCACTGAACGTGACCGGCAGCTTTCCGAGCTGGGCGGGCAGCTGCGCAAGCAGCTGGATATCCTCACCAGCCGTGACGGTGAAATCCAGCACCGCGATGAACAGATTCACAATCTGGAGCTGGATGTGCACATGCGCGACCAGAGCATTGCCGAGCGGGATGTGCAGCTGCAGATTCGGGACCAGACCATCCAGGACCGGGACGAACTCATTTCGCTGCGGGAAAAGACCATTGAGCGCCGTGATGCCACGGTTGCCGAGCGGGATGCGGCCCTGAAACAGCGCAATGAGGACCTGCAGCGTCAGGAAGCCATCGTACAGGAGCGCGACAGCACCATTGCCGGGCGGGATGCCAGCCTTGGCGAGCGCGATACCCAGCTGGCGACACGGGACCGTGAGCTGGCGGCCCGTGAAGCCGAGCTTAAAAACCGGGATGAAACCCTGCGCCTGCGGGATGCCACGATTCATGACCGGGATGAGACCATTATTGCCAAGGAAGCGCATATCCGGCGGCGGGATGAAAAGATTCAGGAGCTGACACTGCACATCCAGCATCTGGATGCCGAACTCAAGGGCTGGCGCGAGCAGATTGGCCAGCGTGATGAACAGCTGCGTCAGCGTGACCGTATTATCGGGCAGCGGGATCGCCAGCTGGACCGGATGGATAAAAGTGTTACCCGCCATGCTGCTTCGGCCCAGAGTGTGTTCATCAAGGGGGCTCTGAGCGGGTTGGTGGCCAGTTTCGTGTTTTTCTGGGGCCTGAAGCTGCTGGCGCTTGTCTGAGTCGCTGGGTAAAATGCTCCCCTTTTATTCTCGGGGGTTTTTACCATGCGCATGTCGGCAGAGCAGTACCTGAACTGGGAAAACAAGAGCGTCACCCTGCTGGGGATGTCGGGTGTGGGCAAGACCCACCTGTCCGGGCGTCTGCGCCAGCATGACTGGTTTCATTACTCCGGTGATTACCGCATCGGCAAGCGTTATCTGGACGAGTCCATTCTTGACCTGATCAAGGAGCAGGCCATGAAGGTACCGTTTCTGCGGGATTTGCTGCGCAAGGACTGGATATTCATCAACAACAATATCACCGTGGATGACCTCGGGCCGGTGCTGTCCTTCGTCGGCAAGCCCGGCAATCCGGAGCGGGGCGGGGTGCCGCTGGACGAGTTCATGCGCCGACAGGCCGAATACCGTAATGCCGAAGTGCAGGCCATGTACGATGTGCCGGAGTTCATCCGCAAGGCACACCGGATTTACGGTTATTCCCACTTTGTCAATGATGTCGGCGGCAGCCTGTGTGAGCTGGACGAACCGGGACTGATTGACCTGCTGGCGCAGCACTCCCTGATCCTGTATATCAAGGTGACGACCGCTGCCGAGGAGCAGAAGCTGATCGACCGGGCCAAGAGTGATCCCAAACCGTTATATTATCGCCCGGAATTTCTGCAGTCCCGGCTGGCAACCTACCTGCAGGAGCAGAGACTGGACTATGCCGCCGAAATGGAGCCGGATGATTTCATCCGCTGGGTATTTCCACGCCTGTTCCGCTCGCGGATACCGCGTTATGAGGCCATTGCCGGCCAGTACGGCTATACCGTGACCTCCGAGGAGGTGGCACGGGTGCGTCATGAAGGGGATTTCAATCAGCTGGTGGCCAAGGCAATAGCGCGCCGGCAGGAGGACTGAATATGCCATTGGTGAACCATTCCGGACTGCCCGCTTTCCAGCGCCTGGCCGGGGAAGGGCAGGATGTGCTGGCAGCGGCGTATGCCGAGCATCAGGATATTCGGGAACTGCATATCGGCCTGCTGAATACCATGCCGGATGCCGCTCTGGAAGCAACCGAGCGCCAGTTTTTCCGGCTGGTGGGCATGTCCAACCTGATCGCCCAGTTCCACATGCATGTGTTCACCCTGGATTCCATGCCGCGGGGAGACAAGGCCCGTGCGCATATTGATGCCTATTATGAGCGCTTTGATAATCTGCGCCGTGACGGGCTGGATGCCCTGATCATGACCGGTGCCAACCCCCGGGCGGAACGGCTGGAGGATGAACCGTTCTGGGAAGGGCTGATGGAGGTGGTGGAGTGGGCACAGGACAATGTGACCTCGGTGTTGTGCTCCTGTCTGGCCAGCCATGCCATCCTGCAGTTCCGCTACGGTATTGAGCGCCGTCCGCTCGGGTTCAAGCGCTGGGGCGTGTATGACCATATCGTGACTGAACCCCATCACCCGTTGGTCAGCAACCTCAACAGCCGCTTTGATGTCCCGCACTCGCGCTTCAATCAGGTGGACCGGTCCCAGCTGGAGCAGCGCGGGCTGCACATTCTGGCGGAAAGTACGGAAGCCGGGGTGCATCTGGCCACCAGCCCGGACGGTTTCCGCTTCGTATTTTTTCAGGGCCATCCGGAGTACGATGCCATCAGCCTGTTGAAGGAGTACCGGCGCGAGGTCAGCAACTGGTATCACGGCAGACGTGCCGGCTACCCGCCATTCCCGCAGAACTACATGCGTCCGCAGGCCAAGGCGATCCTGAATGAATACCGCATGCGTCTGGAGCTGGCGCGGGCCGGTACCGGAACACTGCCGGCGTTTCCGGAGCACCTGCTGTTGCCGATGATGCCGAATACCTGGCGTGATACCGCCAAGGGATTGGTGAACAACTGGCTCGGCAAGGTGTATCAGATCACGCATGCCGAGCGTTCCCGGCCCTTTATGGATGGCATTGATCCGGAGAATCCGCTGGGTCTGTGATTACTCGGGTCCCGAGAGGCTGGCCGTGTGTGCAGGCCGGCGGTGCCTGTCAATGGGCGGACGCATGGTCTGCTGCCTGAATGGTTGCTGATCTGAAACAGCAGCAAAATAACAACAAGCTGCCATTATCCTGATCTGGATCAAAACCGGAGCATTTGCATTCCACTATATTACTAAATGATTAAACGTTAATATTTCAAGAGGATTTGTAATGAACAAGCTGCTGGCAGCCGGTTTTTGCGTACTTCTGGCGGGTACTTCACAGGCTTGGGCCTATGAGGCGGGCGATATCGTCGTGCGCTTCGGTGCCGCCCATGTTGACCCGGCGGGCGATGGTGCCCTGGACGGAGCGCTGGATGTGGACAGCAACACCCAGCTGGGTGTCAGTGCCAGTTACATGCTGAATGCCAATTTCGGCGTGGCCGTACTGGCAGCCACACCCTTCAAGCATGACATTACCCTGAACGGTACCGATATCGGTTCCACCAAACATCTGCCGCCGACGGTGACGGCCCAGTATCACTTCAATACCGGTACCCCGTTCCGCCCGTATGTCGGTGCCGGTATCAACTACACCCGGTTCTTCTCGGAAAAGTCCACCCTGGGCAAGCTGGATCTGGACCATTCCTGGGGACTGGCGGCAGAAGCCGGTTTTGATTACGCCCTCACGGATAAATGGGCCCTCAATGCCGGACTCTGGTACATGGATATTGATACCAAGGCCAAGCTGGACGGTGCCAAACTGGATACTGTCAAGATTGATCCCTGGGTTTACATGCTGGGAGCGTCTTACACCTTCTGATCACGCGGGGATATTGATCTGCCATTCCACTGCAGTACCCGGTCAGGCCGGTTCCGCTACAAAGCGGAGCTGGTCTGGCCGGTATTTTTATTCCCCTGCATCCCCTGACCCGTCAGTACGGCCCGAGTGAAAACCATCACGGCATAAAATCTGCCCACTCCCCCTTGCAGTCCTGCCCCGCCTTTTCATACACTGCAGCCCAAACCGCTTTCAACCATCCACTCAGGGTAGGTCAGATCATGTATGAGCCCGATTCCCATGCGCTGCTTGCACGCATACTTGATGAATTTGAGCCCGAATTCCGGACCCCGGACCTGCAGACCTTCTGGGTACGGCTGGGAGCCAACTTCCATTCCATGCACAAGCTTTATCGCCAGCTTTACGGTGAGCGTGCCGATATGGAGCAGCAGCTGGGGCTGCTGCTCCGGGTCCTGCTGCGTAATTTCCGTACCAGAGATACGAAGCTCAAAGCCGTGGACTGGCAGCGTGAGCAGGCACCGGACTGGTTTCTGAGCCAGAACTGGGTTGGAATGGCACTTTACTGTGACCGTTTTGCCGGCGGTCTCAAGGGGGTGAATCAGCGTGTGGATTACCTGCGTGAGCTGGGGGTCAACCTGCTGCACATCATGCCCGTGATGCAGTGTCCGGCAGGGGCGAATGACGGGGGGTATGCGGTCAGCAATTTCCGGCAGGTCGACAGCCGCTTTGGCAGCCTGGCCGATGTCGGTGCACTGGCGGAAAACCTGCACCGGCATGACATGCTGCTGACTCTGGATGTGGTGATTAACCACACCTCGGACGAGCATGAGTGGGTAAAGCGTGCGCGCGCCGGTGAGCCGCACTGGCAGGATTACTATTACCTGTTCCCGGACCGTACCCTGCCGGACCGGTACGAGCAGGGCATGCCGGAGATTTTCCCGCAGACCGCACCCGGCAACTTCACCTTTGATCCGGAATTGGGGCAGTGGGCCATGACGGTGTTCAATCCTTACCAGTGGGATCTGAATTACCACAATCCGTCGGTACTGACCGAGATGATGGATATCATTCTGTACTGGGCCAATCAGGGTGCGGACATTCTGCGTCTGGATGCACCGGCCTTCATCTGGAAACAGCTGGGTACCAGTGGCCAGAACCTGCCCCAGGCCCATCTGATCCTGCAGCTGTTCAAGGACTGTGCCCAGATTGTCTGCCCCGGCGTGCTGTTCATTGCCGAGGCCATTGTAGCCCCGCGTGAGATCGTCAAGTATTTCGGCACCGATCCGGTTGAAGGCCGTGAATGCGAGATTGCCTATAATGCCACTTTCATGGCACTGCTGTGGGATGCGGTCTCGACCCGCAATGTGCGGCTGCTGAACCAGGGGCTGCGCAGTCAGCCCGCCAAGCCGGCGCGTACCACCTGGCTTAATTATGTGCGTTGCCATGATGACATCGGTCTGGGCTTTGAGGATGCCGACATTATTGCCGCCGGTTATGATGTGGCGGCACACCGGAAGTTCCTGATCCGGTACCTGAGCGGGAAGTTTCCGGGCAGTACGGCACGCGGGCTGCCGTTCGGTGCCAATGAAAAAACCGGGGATGCGCGCATCTCGGGATCACTGGCCTCGCTGGCCGGTCTGGAAAGTGCGCTTGAATCTGCCGAGACGCTGCGGATTGAACAGGCCCTGCAGCGCATTCTGACCCTGCATGCACTGATCCTGTCCTGGGGAGGCATTGCGCTCCTTTATTATGGTGATGAGCTGGCACTGCTGAATGACTATGGCTATGCCGATGATCCCGACAAGGCCCCGGACAACCGCTGGGTGCATCGCCCGCAGATCGACTGGAAGGCTGCCGAAGCGCGTGCCGGGACAGAAGCCGTGAGCGGGCGCATCTTCAACGGCCTCAGGCACCTGATCCGGGTGCGCCGGCAGATACCGGTTTTTGCCGACTGGAATAACCGTATCCTGCTGTTGAATGACAACCAGCACCTGTTTACTTTTTACTGCTTTGATCCACAAGGGCGGGAAGCACCGGTGACAGTGGTGGCCAATTTTGACGAGCAGGAGCATTTTCTCAATCTGGACAACCTGCGCCGTCAGGGTATCAGCCTCGGGCAGCTGACGGATCTGGCCGGCGGTACGGTACTGGAAACCCCCGAGCCGCATCTGCTCAAGGTGCCGGCCTGCGGTTTCTACTGGCTGGCCAGCGACTGAGTGGCAGCATTTTGTTCATGATCAGGGAGAATAAGGCGTTTTTTCCGGACGCTGCTGTCATGAAGGAATATTGACTGCCATACTGTCCCCTGTGCCGGATGAAAAGGCGCAACCCCGGAGGAGGGAGTTTGCGGCCGGCCGCATACCGGCATTAGAATAGGGGGGGCAGGCAGGAACGGCAGCCATGCCGTCATAGTGTGAAAATGTCAGGCAAAATAAGGACGTACTCCCTGATGGTAGGGGATGGTACCTCACAGGTCGGCAACGGTCAGCCTCAGAGCATCCAGCGTCTGAGTTGGCTGGCCTTTTTGGCTGTTGCCGGGCTGATTGTACTGTTTGCACTGCTGATCAACGGGGGCCTGTCCTGGCAGCAGACCATGCTGCAGGCATCAGGATTATCCTTTGAACAGCGCATCCTGCTGGAGCGCAGCAATGAACAGTGGCAGCTGTTGATGGAAAGTGCCCATGAGCCTTCCCTGACCGATCGCGTGCTGCTGAATATTCTGAAAGACCTCAATACCAACCGGCAGCAGCTGGTGCAGAATCAGCAGCGTCTGGACACGCTGGTAAGCCATTGGCGGCTGGCATCGGCAGGCATCACCACGGAAATGGCTCGCCAGCGGGAACCGTTTCAGCGCTATACCCGGCGCATGCAGGAAATCGGCTCCATCTCCCTGACCCGCCTGCGGGCCGGCTACAATCTCTGGAAACCGGATGATGCCCTGATTGTGCACGAGGGAGCCCTGCTGGACGGAATGACGCGGTTGAATGTCGCCATTTATCAGCAGTCCCTGCAGCAGAACCGCATCATGTACCTGCTGTATGCGACTCTGCTGCTGCTGGTTTTGCTCGGGGTCTGGCTGATCTGGTTTCTGAAGCTGCGTCCCCTGAGCGAACAACTGGACAATTATGCCCGGGAGCTGGCGCGGCAGAATGATGTACTGATCTTCCGTTCCACCCATGACCCGCTGACCCGCCTGCCGAACCGGGTGATGTTCAATGAAGCACTGGCAACACTGTCCCAACCCGGTAGCGGACTGTTTCTGCTTGATCTGGACCGTTTCAAAAGCATCAATGACACTTTCGGCCACCAGGCGGGTGATGCAGCCCTGATCGAGTTTGCCCGGCGGCTGGGCCGGGATTGTCTGGCTGATGAAATTGCCTACCGGCTGGGCGGGGATGAGTTTGCCATCATCTTTACCACACCGAAGACCCGTCAGGCTCTGGTTGTGCGTGCCCGTGCCATTCAGGCCGGGATGAGTACCCCGCTGCATTACAACAATCAGGGCATTCAGCTGGATTGCAGCATCGGCATTGCCTGGGGAGCCGCCTGTGGTCAAAGCCCGCAGTCCATGTTCAGTGCCGCCGATGCCGCCCTGTATGCGGTCAAGGAGCAGGGACGCGGGCGCTTCCTGTTTTTTGATGATGTCTACAGCCATAATGCCGAGGTCATGCTGGCCCTGGAGCGTGATCTGCATGTGGCGGTACAGCAGCGCCAGTTTACCGTTTATTACCAGCCCATTGTCTGCATGAACGATGGCAGAACCATTGGGCTTGAGGCACTGGTGCGCTGGCAGCGCCCCGAGTTCGGCCTGTTACTGCCGGCGGCATGGATCGATAGTGCCGAGCGGTTGGCCAAGCTGTCCTCCATTACCTGTCAGGTGATTGAACAGGTCGCACAGGACTGCCGGCACTGGCACAGACAGGGACTGAATCCGGGCCTGCTGCACCTCAATATCACCGAGGGCATGCTGGTCAGTGGCATGACACTCCAGTTTCTGAGCCGGACTTTCGCCCAGGCATTCCAGGGCGAGGAAGGGAGGCCGGGCATGCCGCAGCAACTGAGTGTCGAGGTGACGGAGTCGGTATTGATCGACCGCTCCTTCACGGTGCTGAAACAGCAGCTGCAACAGCTGCGTGCAGCCGGTATACAGGTGGCACTGGATGACTTCGGCAGCGGCTTCGCAACCCTGGCGCACCTGAACAGCATTCCGTTTGACACCCTGAAACTGGATCACCGCTTCACCGGGAAACTGCTGGAGGATGAGGGCACCCAGGTCATTGTGCGGGCACTGATCTTTATGGCTGCGGGGCTGAACAAGACCCTGATTTTTGAGGGGGTCTCCAACCCGATGCTGCATGATGCCCTGCTGGCCATGGGGGCCCGCTATGCCCAGGGATTTTTTTACTCCAAACCCCTGCCTGCCGGCGGTGTTAGCGCCTGGCTTGAGGGGCAGACTGCACAACAGGAATACAGCAAGCATGACTGTTAGACAAATCATCCGGCTCGGAATCTGCCTGGCCGGACTCTGTTGCGGGCCGGTTTCAGCTTCGGAAACCAGAGCGCCGGAAGTGGAGCTGCTGCACTGGTGGATATCCCCCGGTGAGCAGGCAGCACTGCAGGAAATCGGCAAACGTGTGGTGCAGGAGGGCGGGGTGTTCAATGCCATTCCGATGCCGAATTATGCCAGCCTGCGGGCCGATGTCCTCAAGCGTCTGGCGCTGGGGTATCCACCTGCCGTGGTGCAGTGGCTGGGGGGGCGCAATATTGCGGAATTAAGCAACCTGAAAATCATTCAGTCCCTGCCGGAAAACGGGCAGGAAAAACCGCTGCGCGAGCTGCTGTTTCCTGAAGTCCTGGGCGAGGTGGTTCAGGGTGAAACGCTGGTGGCCCTGCCGGTGGTACTGCATATTCAGAATACCGCCTTTTACAATGCGTCGATTTACCGGGAACTGGGCCTGGAGCCACCCGCCAGCTGGCAGGCTTTCATCCGGCAGGCCCGGCACATAAGTGCTGCCGGATTTACCCCGCTGGCGCTCAGCGCCGAGGCCTGGCAGCTGCGCATGCTGTTCAATGACATTCTGCTGGAAGTGTTGGGAGCGGAGGGATTCCGCCGGTTTTATGATGAGACCCGCGCCATTGCCTCCCAGCGTCAGGCCCTGAGAACGGCACTGGATTATTTTCTGCAGCTTCGACACTTCGTGGATGATCCGAAACAGCAGCGGCGCTGGAATGAAACCGTTGCCCTGCTGGCCCGGCAGCGTGCCGCCATGCTGGTGCTGGGGGATTTTGTCACCGCCGAGCTCATGACGGCGGGCCTGAAGGCCGGTGATGATTTTCTGTGCGCCATGGCACCGGGATCCAGGGCCGTGATGCTGTATGCCCTGGACAGCTTTATTCTGCTCAATGTGGATGAACCCTATCTGCAGGCCGGGCAGCAGCTGCTGGTGGATACCGTACTCAACCCGCAGGTCCAGGCCGCTTTCAGTACCCGCAAGGGCGGTATCCCGGTGCGTTATGGCGTGAAAGCCGATGACATGGATTCATGCACCGCCGAACGCTATCGGGTCTGGTCGCAACCGGAGACCCGCAAGCTGCAGCCACCGGACAGCAGCAGCCGTTTGCGGCTGGCACTGCTGGAGCAGGCCGTGCAGCATATCTGGCTTGAGATCGGGTCCGTGGAGCAGGCACTGGAACACCTGCTGCATCAGCTCGATGACTGAGAGCGGGTTTGCGGCAGTGGTGGCGCACCGGGCATGAGAGTATCGTCCACATCCGCCTTGTCGCTGTCGGTCATCTCCGGCTCGGCCCAGTGCAGTTTATGGAAGTCAAAGTGCTGTGCCAGTGTGGGTTTGATAATGGCAAAATAAGGCGAGATGTCAAAGTCACGCGGTGCAAACAGGCTGTAATGGCGGATGTGCAGGATTTCCCGGCAGGAGTCATGACTGCGGTTGTCATGGGCGCGAATGACTTCAATATCGGGCAGGATCGGGTACTGTACGGACTGATAGGCCTGGGCAATCAGGGTGGAACAGATGGCCCGGGTGGGGTCGCCGCTGCCGAGAGCCAGCATGCGTCTGCGCCATTGCCGGGGGACCGGCGGCGTACGGATCAGGTAGCGCATCAGATCAAAAACATTGCGCAGGTCGTAACGGTGGTTCAGGCGCGCCCTGGCAAATTCGACCACCTGATCAATCTCCGCTGCATTGAGCCCGACCGGGCGGCAGATGCGGGTGTGCAGTTTGCCATAGGTGTGCAGCGGGACAATGCGTACCCCTTCCGAAACATCGGCTTCAATCAGTTCTGCTCCCGTGGCATTTTTACCGATACACAGGGCGGCATGTGACCAGGTGGACTGGGTCAGGTACTTGATGGCAGTGCTGAAACGGCTGGAGCCTTCCACCAGCAGTATGTCGCCCTTTTCGATCGTAGCGAGCAGGGTCTCAGGCGAACAGGTCGCCGGTCTGACATCCCGTTTGTCGGGTGCAGAAAGGTAGTTGGCAAGAAAATTGCCCGCAGCTTGTTTAAACATCCTCCACCATGAGTCTGTCAGTGTTCCGGGGGGTGTGAAACAGCATCCGGTTTTACAGGGTGATGCCGTTTGCCGTGTCAGCCTGTCGAACGCCAGTACCACAGACCGGCCTTATTGTATCATGGCTGATGAACGGGCTGAATTACCGTCACCGGGGTGCTGCGATACCAAATACGTCAGCGTTCGGGAGCCGGCGTGCTGATCCGGCTCTGAACCGGGGATGGTGACGCGCCCGTAAGGCCATGGCACATGACGGGAGAATACGGGATGGATAATCTGGTGCAGGAACTGGCTGGCTGGATCACACAGCATGAAACCCTGATACGACTGGGGACATTTCTGGGATTACTGCTGGTGATGGCGTTGCTGCAGGCGCTGATACCCCGGCGTGCTCCAACCGTGGATGGCCCGGCCCGCTACCGGCGCTGGGGCAGCAACCTGCTGCTGGTGGTGTTGTCCACCCTGCTGGTGCGGGTATTGCTGCCGGTGTCCGCCTCGGCTTTCGCCCTGCTGGTGGAAAAACATGATCTGGCCCTGTTGGGCTTCAATCTGCCGATTCTGGTCGCGGTTCTGGTGCTGGATATGCTGATTTATCTCCAACACCGTCTGTTTCATACCTTTCCCCTGCTGTGGCGTCTGCACAAGGTACATCATAGCGATCACTGGCTGGATGTGACGACAGCGCTGCGTTTTCATCCGCTGGAAATCCTGCTTTCCATGTTGATCAAGTTTTCTGCCATCTGGCTGTTTGGTATACCGGTTCTGGCGGTGATCCTGTTCGAAATCATTCTCAACGGCATGGCGCTTTTCAATCATGCCAATATCCGCCTGCCACGGGAACGCTGGTGGCGCTGGGTGGTGGTCACTCCGGACATGCACCGCATTCACCATTCCGTTTATCGTCAGGAGCATGACAGCAATTACGGCTTCAACCTGTCCTGCTGGGACCGGCTGCTGGGTTCCTACGTGGCCGAACCCAGGGACGGGCAGGTAATGATGCGAATCGGCATTCCCCGGTACCGCGAGGGTGAGGTGAGGCTTTGGCCCCTGCTGCTCATGCCGTTCCGCCGCAGACGCAGGGTTCTGCCCTGAGGTGGCTCCGGAACATTCTGGCGAACGCTGCCGGAAACGGATTTCTGTTATCATGCGCCTCCCTATCCCGGAAGGACTCACATGAAAGATTATCAGCAGGAATTCATTGATTTCGCCCTCAGCCAGCAGGTATTGCGTTTTGGTGAGTTCACCCTCAAATCCGGGCGTATCAGCCCGTATTTCTTCAATTTCGGCCTGTTTCGCACCGGTGCGGCCCTAAGCCGGCTCGGGCGCTTTTATGCGCGTGCCATTGTCGATGCGGGGCTGGAATTCGACATGCTGTTCGGCCCGGCCTACAAGGGCATCCCGCTGGTGAGTGTCACAGCCATGGCCCTGTATGAGCAGTACGGGCTTGATTACCCTTACGCCTATAACCGCAAAGAGGCCAAAGACCATGGGGAAGGCGGCCTGATTGTCGGTGCACCACTGGCAGGCCGGGTGCTGGTACTGGATGACCTGATCACTGCCGGCACTGCCAGCCGCGAGGCCATGCAGATGGTGCTTGCCCAGGGTGCCCGGCCTGGCGGGGTCTGCATCTGCCTTGACCGCCAGGAATGCGGGCGCGAAGGCGGGCGTTCGGCGGTACAGGAAGTGGAGGCGGAATACGGGGTGCCGGTCATCAGCCTTGTGGGATTGAGCGAGCTGATTGATCACTTGCGCACCGGGAAACAGGATGCCGGGCTGCTGGCGGCCATTGAGCACTATCGCCGGCAGTATGGTGTCTGAAGTCCGGATCACCCGTGCTGCCTCTGTACTTTACAGGGGTTTGCCATCCGGGCCGCGTGCCTGCAGGTGCAGCCCGGAGCCGCCGTCATCGGCTGGAATCCAGGGGGCCATGCAGGCCTTGTCCTTGACGCAGGGGTCGGTCAGGCTGAGCAGGAAGGCGAGCATGTGCTGTACGTCCTCACCGCTGTAATCCTGTCCAGGCAGTTGTACATCACAGGCAAGGATATAGCGCATGCGCTCCTGCAGTTCATCGCTCTGGATGTTCTGTTGCAGCACCTGTTTGCGGTCGTAGTTGAGTCCGTTCAGAAACGGGTCCATCATGTGCCGGATCACCCCTGCCAGTGTGGTATAGGCTCCATTATGGCCCCAGGGGCCGGTGACTTCGACGTTCAGCAGGCTCGGGGTGCGGAAACGAAAGCGGTCAACGGATTTACCGGTCACCAGCTCCCGCCCCCGATCCAGTCCGTCATCCGGCATATTGCCGACCTGCTTGCCGGGGCCGACAGGCGGCATCAGGGTGTGATAGAACTGCTCGTCGGTGAAGAAATCACCACTGTGGCAGTTGACACAGCCGTAACCCCCACTGCCAGCCGGGCGGTAAAACAGCAATGCTCCTTTTTTTGCCTGTTCACTGATGGCGGCGTTGTCGCCCTGGACGTAGGCGGACCAGGGGTTGGCGACAAAAACCTGTGAGCGCTCGTATTCGCTGAGGGCGATACTGATGTTCTGCTCGGTGATCAGGGTATTGGGCAACCCGTCCGGAGTGTTCCAGGCATTGCGGAACTGTTCCAGCCAGTAGGCCGTTTCCCTGGATGACAGTTCCCCCTGCCGGGAGCCGTAACCACCGAGACGCTCGGCGATCAGACGGCGGCAGGACTGATTGGTGCCGTCCGGGTCGAAGTTTTCACCACGCATTTCATGGCTGGAGGTCAGGGGAAAACGGGCCTGGGCCTGAACCAGATTGCGACCGGCTTCCGGGTCGGGTTGTGGCCATGGCACATCCGGGGTGGTGATGCCGCCATCGGCCAGAGCGGCAATGCGTCCGTCATGGAAAATATGCTGCTGCCACAGGGCGATATTGAATGTGGTGGGGGCATTGCGCGGGACCTGTGGGGGTTCTCGATTGGCGGTTTTGCGACCGTGCCCCAGGATTTCCAGGTTTCTGGCCCCGACCCCGATGGACAGCGACAGCTCATCACCGCCACCCAGCAGGGGGTGATGGCAGCTGGCACAGGCAACATCCATATCCCCGCCCAGTGCACGGGAAAAAAACAGCTTCATCCCCAGCCGGGCTTTGGGGCTGGTGATGGCGGGGGGCTGTATTTCCCGGACCGGATCACCGGTCAGCTTGAAAGCACTGATCAGTGTCCGCAACTCCGTGTCGGCATCGGGGCTGTTGCCCGGGCCGGGAAGGGGCGGGTTCTGCCAGCGGGTGGTTTCAGATGTCTGTTCCGGGATATCAAGGCATCCGCCAAGTGTCAGCGCCATGCCAACGGTCAGGATGCTTTTCCACATGCGGTGAGACTCCCTGCTGATCATTAATGAAAATTATGAAGCAGGGCACCGGATTCTGAACCTGAAAGCAAACCCAGTGGCCCTGTTTGGCCGATGGTATGGAAGCAGGTGCGGGAAGTAGAACAGGAAACGGGCAGGGGAGTGGTCTGATGGTGGTGTTTGACCTCCCCCGAACGGAACAGCCGTTGCGGGGGAGGTGCGGGGGTTTGTCAGAGCAGATTGTGGCGCTTGAGCTTGGTACGCAGCGTGGCACGATTGATGCCCATGAACTGCGCGGCCTTGGACTGGTTCCCGTGCGTATAGCGCATCATGACCTCCAGCATGGGGCGCTCGACTTCATCCAGTACCAGACGGTACACATTGCCTGGATCGTGATCACCCAGTGTTTCCAGATAATCCTGGAGGGTACGGTGTACCGTTTCTGACAGGGAAGAATCCAGGGTACGGGTAGATGCATTCATTCTATTTAACCTTTGTTAATAGCCAGCTTGGCTAGAATTTGTTCCAACACCACCAGCTGTTCGTTGGGGCAATTTATTCTCAGCACCTGGTTTTTCCAGAGTACTGGGTCCTGAGTCAGCCTTTCCAGATACCACGCAATGTGCTTGCGCCCGATGCGTACCCCGGCAGGGCCGTGAAACTCATGAATTGCCTTCAGGTGATCCAGAACAACCTGAGTCCGATGTGAGATATCCCGTGTTTCAGGCTGCTTCCCCGTGCCGAGAAAAGTCTGAAGCTGTTCGAATATCCACGGTTGTCCCAAGGCTGACCGACCGACCATCAGGCCATCAGCATGCGTATAGTCCAGGATGAAAGCGGCATCTTCCACACTCCGGATGTCACCGTTGGCGATGACGGGGATGGATACATGCCGTTTGACCTGGCGAATTGTTTCGTATTCGGCGGTCCCCCGAAAAGCATCACTGCGGGTTCTGCCGTGCAGGGACAGGGCGGCAACACCGGAATCTTCGGCCAACCGGGCAATGTCCACTGCATTGCGGGTGGTCTCTGACCAGCCGGTCCTGAATTTCAGCGTCACCGGCACATCCACTGCCGAAACAACGGCTTCCAGTATCGATCTGACCAGCCCGGGTTCTCGTAAAAGTGCGGATCCCGCTGCTCTTTTGAGTACCTTTTTGGCCGGACAGCCCATGTTGATGTCAATGATCTGCGCCCCGAGCGCTACGCACTCACGGGCAGCCACTGCCATTTGTCCGGCCTCGGTTCCCGCAATCTGGAGACTGCGGGGTTCCGTTTCGGAAAGCTGGGGTAAGCGCGCACTGGATTTCCTGCTGTCCCAGAACCGGATATCGGAAGTCAGCATCTCCGAGGTGGCCATGGATGCACCATGGTGCCGACAGAGATTCCTGAAGGGCAGGTCCGTTGCACCGGCCATGGGGGCCAGCAGCAGATTGCCTTTCAACCGATATGTACCAATTCTCAGAAGCATTTACTTAACGCACAACCTTGAGTAAAAGAATACCACCCCAAGTATCAATTTCTCCGCAATTTCCCGACTTTCGGCGCATTCCTTTGATAGAAGGTGCCTGGCGGAAGTTGCTGGGAAGGGGTTATTTTCTGATAAAAAAATCAGGCCATCCGACAATTGGAGGTCTTAATAACAGTCCTGACTGATGGGTGGCATAAATTGTAGGGGCAATTTTACCCTCAAGAAATAGCTTGATCAAAATATAGCAAGAAAGCCGGGTCTTAGAATATTTCAATTGACTAATATTTGAACTAATGACCATAAAACAATCAGTTATGACGACAAAACAATCAGCTCGGGACTGTAGTTTCATTATTCATCAGTGGCTGGAAAGTTGCCATCGCCGAAACAGGGGAGCCGCATGCAGGCATACCCCCCGTTCTGAGGGTAGGTGGTTCATGCCTTGACCGGCTGCGGCTTGTCTTTTTCCCTGGGCTGGGCCTTGCGCTCTCCGAACAGACGCTTCTGGGCCTGTTGCAAATGTTCACTCAAGCCCTCAAGCACCAGCACATCATCGGCTTGCAGCACCATGTCCGCAGAGGGATGGTCACCCCGGATATCACCCCGGCGCAGGGATTTGACCGTCAGTTTCAAGGAACCCAGTCCCAGCTCGGCAATACTCATGCCGACCGCCCGGTCATTGGGTTTGAGCACAATGGTATGCAGCTGGGACTGCTGATTGGGCAGCGTGCCCGGTTTCGGGGTTTCGCCCCGGAAGTAGCTGATCAGGGCACCGTAACCATCCTTGCGGGTGCGCTCGATGGCTTCGTTGATTTCCTCCAGTGGCAGGTCAAGGCGTTTCATCACCCGTTCGGCCACCATAATGCCCGACTCCAGCAACTCCGGCAGCACCTCGGTGGCACCCAGTGCTTCCAGTTCCTTGATATGCAGCTCATTGCGGGTCCGCACCAGGATCGGGATACCGGCCTGTTTGCGGCGGACCACCTCACGGGATACCGGCCTGTTTGCGGCGGGCCACCT